>Ga0153938_1000290_pt1 | contig 19844 bp, 20 predicted proteins | sample TSNY022MetaG_FD_104740 | JGI IMG/M metagenome (GOLD analysis project Ga0153938, IMG submission 104740) | Attine ant fungus gardens microbial communities from New Jersey, USA - TSNJ022 MetaG | ecosystem: Host-associated > Fungi > Mycelium > Unclassified | place: USA:New Jersey: Brendan T. Byrne... | reverse complement strand
CGGATTACTGCTATTATTATGCGTCATGTTCGTGTCACGATAAAAATCTCCCGCTTGAGACGCTTGATGGTACGCATTAGGTGATTCATACCCCATTTGTGAAGGATCACCACCAAGACGAGAACGAGACTTGCTGTACTTGCTTTCATAACCAGTTTCATCCGAATGACGTGATCCCATCTCCCATGCTTCCGCTTCATACTCTATATACATACATTCAATCAAAGAGTTAAAAACACGCAAAAGTAGAAGGAAAACGCACCGCTAAACTTCTTAAGTGGTATCATCGACTCATCAAATTTCTCTTCCTCACTCATCAACACCTTCTTCTCCTTACCCTCACCAACAACCACACGAGTATTACCCCAACTAAACTCGTCCATACACCAGAACGAATATACCGGAAGGAAGAAACTATAAACCGGGTACCTATACAACCAGAAAAAAAGAAGAAAAAAACCATCAGTGCTCATATCATATTCACCAAAGCAGTACGTACGAAGCAAGATAAACCACCATCCATCCAACGAGCATAAACTCCCGCTTCAAAATGAATATAATCGCCTGCAAACCATACGTGACGGCTAACATAATTATAGCAATCTGAGGGAACGCAGCACTTCGCGTAGCGACAACGATAATCAGGTAAAGGAGCTAATAGTTAAGAAAAAAGGGACCACATCAACACTCCTTCAACCCACCCATAAAAGATCAACCACTCACATAAACGACCGTAGCGGGAAGAATCTACATCAAAAATCAAAAATCAACCATCTCCTTCCCCATTCACATTCATTTCCACACTCACCAAAGTCCCCAACAAATCAATAAACACAAAAAACCTCATCGAAAAACAACAAAACCCAAACAACTCAGGCAAAAGCACCAGCTCACACAAATTATGCACCGTCGAATTAATCCATCGTCTCCTCTGCGAAAACAACACCCTCCAACTCTCAGGCGCCATCGTATGCGCAACAGCATCAGGACAAAACTTGGTCTTGAACGTCGGGAAATGCTTCATCAACAACGTCGTCAAAAACCGATCCTCTCCCAACGAGAACAAGTTCTTCTTGTGCAACGTATCCACATTCGGCTCAGCATATTCGTCAATGATCCGGTTCGAAATGATGATGGGTCGCCCTTTATCCGCCGTACGCACACGATAGAGCGAGAAACATCCCGGAAGACAAGTCACAGATCCAAAAAGCGATTCAAACGCTTTGGAAAGATGATGAGAGATATAGTACTCGTAAACTTGAATCATAGTCCACCATGAACCTTCTTCGTTCTCAAGCTTGGTTTCACCACAAATTCCAATAACACTAGAATCATCCGCACAAGAAGCAACGAGGCGATTGAGTGAGGCAGGGGTAACAGTCTGTACAAGATGGAGAGAGGGAGAGAGAGAACCAATCATGATCAGCACTACAATAACAAAGAAAAAAATTACGCACGGTATCAGCATCGACCGTAAAAATATACTCATAGAATGCAGGATCGATTCCAATCACATTCCTCATCTGATGATACACCTCCAGCTCCAGGGGCGACATCGGTGCATCAAAATGCACACGATTCAAATAATGCATCAACAAAATCTGCGAATCTCGCTTGCCACGATTACCAGGTTTAGACCGTTCAGTCGGTTTACCGACTTTGACCACAACCATGTACCTATCAATAAACAATGAACAACGAAAACAAAAAAGTGATTAAAAAAGGGAAAAAAAACGCACGGCACAACATGTCCCTCAAATTCATACAACCCTGAATACACCTTGGCATAATTGATCGCTCTCGATCCCTCTCCAATGCTCTTAAACAACAACGGTTCCGGATCTAGTTTAGGATCCACACCAAGAATATCCAACACAATCCTCGGCGTCGTACGATCATTCCCACTTCCAATGATATTCCCGTCACAGATGATAAATATAAGTTTACGTTTATCATCATAATTCAACGCTGCAAGCGAGTCAATAGTTCGACGAAGTGAATCTTCCCCCTCAGTATAGCAAGGAACTTGACAGAGAACAAATTTGTCTTGATTTTCAGGATATCGTTTCGATCCAAGTTGTAAAGCCGCCAGGACTATGATATCATTCAGTTTCAATACCATTCCAAAAAGGAAAAAGGGGGAACAAAAACACACATTTTAATCCCATACTAGCCATCAGAATTCCAGACGCAATCAGCAACATATAATTTTGCACTTGACATCTCGGCGTCTTCCTAAAATCCGTGTCTCCAATATAAAACAAGTTCTTCAGACAATCCGTATGTTGCTCTCTCGCCTGTAAATTCATAGCACTCAATACCTGATTCAACTGTATCGTCACATCCTGCCCTGATCGTTGTCGGAATATATCAGAGACACTCGCATTCAAGAACGCGTATTGCGGCGCCGCCGAATTGAGTGAAAGCGTGTTGACATAATCTGTTAAATCATACAGCCCCTTTTCCCAAACACCCCATATCCTGAATTGTAACATCCATGACATGAATCAACAAAAAAATAGAGACAAAGGCACACGCACCTTTGTATATCCTGATCCGCCGCCTGCGCTTTAATCTCCTTCCAATCCCAAACAAGCGGTCCCTTCTTATACCCTTTCATCTTGGGCAAAAACTGGGCCGTATACCAATTATCATTCCCCAACGCGCTACTTCCACCACTTGCATCACTCCCACTCTTATGCATCGCCAACGGAGCCAACGGTGTAAAATTCTTCGGCGTCAAAGCCATATTATTATCCGTCACTAAATCAGGACACGCCAGCATCAATGGCGGAGGGAAATATTGTGTCATATCACTCCCCGCTAATACATCCAACGAATCCGGTGCATTCGATGGCAGATTAGCAATGTCTGAATGATCTCCCCAAACAAAATTAGACACATCATAAACGGTACCTTGTACTGAAACCCAAAAATCGTTTGATCCTTGATGTTGAGCGACTTCCTTGTTCGACCAGGCTTTATCAAACCCAGGACACAATAACCTCCCAAACTCGATGATGTAAAATATCACGACCGCATTGAGGAGGAAAATCAACCAAAATATGGTGATTTTTTCTCTCCACGCGAGTTGAACATCTGGACGTTTCATTCGACCAACGTGTCTGAGGACAAAGTTTGGCATGAACCAAGTCGTGAGCCAGACAATCCAGAGCCACCATCGACGTGAACGCGTTGTAGGAACTTCTTCAACTGCATTGGGAGCTTCTTTGACTACGAGATCCACTTTGGCTGAATGAGGAGGATCAAATCCACGTTCTCCATCGCCAGTTGGACTGAAAGGACCACCGGGAGATTTCTTATCCCAATCAGACCAAGCGCCAGCTTCGTCTGTACCAGGACCACCAGGGTTGAGAGACCGTTGACCAAAGTTAGGTGTAAGTAAACCGCCGGCGGCATAACCCCCTTGCGCAGGATCGTTCAATTTCAACAAATTATCTGCCGACTCTGATGCAAAATACCCGCCTGGGTTAGACTCCAATCCCACACCACTGCCATGGGTATAATCCGTTGCATCATCTCCAGGACCAAAATCGTCCTCTTCAATCACATCGTCGGAATTTTTGCGTTCCTTCTCCACCGCTCGAATGCGATCTTCAACCATTTTCCATGCAGGATAGGATAACCAGATACATCGATGTCCTAAAGCGTAATCAACACCTTCTTTCCATCCATTTGACCTAACACACTGTGTGATCCTTTCCTCATCCGAACCGCGCATTGTGGGCACATAACGATCACAGAATGCAGTCAGTTCGTAATCAGCGACAAACTCGACACTTTTCTGAGAAGCAATATCAGGTAAGAGTAAAGATCGAATCTGGTTCTTGACACGACGTTTATCGAAAGAGTTGGGTGAGGATGAATCATTGGGTCGAATGCATGATATCGTCCATAATTGTGCTTGATCGAGAGAGCCAAAAAGTTCGGAGAGTGTGAAGTTGAGCTGGGTAGTAACGGGATAGGTTCTGGAGGGGTCAAGTCGAGGATGGTCGTTAATGGGCGTAGAAGAAGAATCAACTGTCGTGAATTGGCGGAGGGGGCGAGAGGACACTTGAGCTTGAACGATTATGTTCTCATCTTTGTTGTGCTTCTCTGCGGCTAAACTGGGACCAGAGAATAATTTGGAGACAAAAGCATCAGACGAGCCACGGAGTAGAGAGACATATGCTGAATCTAACAAGTCGGCGTCTTTCTCAACAAACCCTGAGATGTCATATGTAGATGACCCGGCGTAGTGATTGATACCAAAAAGATGACGGTCCTGAGCGCCACCTACAGAGGGAGAGGCAATGTAGGAAGCATGAACGCCGAATTTGGATGCCATTTCCTGAAGAAGATCAGAATCTTTGTGATCACCGCTCTTTCCTGACTTGAACGATGAACAAGCTTTGCTGAGAACGCCAAGCAAACCACCGGGTTTTCGTTGAGCTCGTTCATTCAAGGCAGTGCCACGAAGAAGTTCAACACAAGCGCCGTTATCCATTGTCGATATATTCGGCAACGTGATGCCATCGCCGGCAATCTGACCATTGTACCCGACGTTTTCGAATGTATGGCGGAGGATGTAAGAGTGCAGCATTTCGTCGTTAAAATTGATGCAAAACTCCTCAAACGTGTTTTGGCCGTAGGCAGAGATGAGGGGAGCAGCACCAGAGAGGGCGATAGACGTGGTTCCTGACGGGTTACGAGTCTGGAAACCTGGTTGGTCATGAAGGATAATTTGAGTAGATGAGGGAGTATCTTTTGAGGCGAGTCGGTGGTTAGCGGTCTCGACGATAAAGGCAAATAGGATGGCGTAAAGATCTCTGACGCAATGATCGCGTTGTGCGGCAGCTTGCTCTGCACTGAGAAGAACAGTATAGAGTTCCTTTTTGACATAACTGGTCTTGTTGGTAAGGACTTGAGCGAGGTCGTCTGGTGCTACACCGAGAAGACGTGCGGCACGGTCAAGGACATGAGGATTGACGATATAGGCAGCGACATCCTTTGCATCGGGATCGGCAAATTGAAGGTTGCCGAGGAGGAGGATGGTAACGAGGAGACCAAAGATAGATGCCAAGTGCTTTTGCTTGAAACCAAGAGTGTGCATGGCAGCGCGGAGGTCGCCCATACCTACGGCATCGTCACTGAAGGGACCAGAAGGCAGGCGGTAGCAGCCTGATGAAGCGAGGAGGGCATAGTCCGAGGCGTCGTCGAGATCGAAAGCATCACGTTCTTGAGGTGTAGAGCCAGCAAGGAGCTGATAAAAGACATGGTAGGTGCGTTCTTCAGTGGAGAGGCGGTTGAGACGGGATTTATCAAGGCCGTAGGTGAGGGCCTTTGCGGAGGTGATGCGGCCGCGGTCATTGAAGTGGAGTTGGAGACAACGGCCATGGCGTGACGCATTTGGGTTCATGAGGGTTTTGGCATTACCGAAGGCATCAAGGACGGTGCTGAGCGCCTGGATCTGGGCAGATATGCGGGACTCTTTTTTTGAGTGTGTGGAGAGACGGAGAATCTGTGAGAGGAACAGACGGAGGCTGGAGGATTTTCCGGAGCCGGTGATGCCTCTGCCAGGAGTAACGATGGGATTAATTTGTATTTTTCAAAATAAAGAAAAGAAAAGAAAACGAACCTGGCTACGATAGCCTGGGACTGGTGACGCCTGCGCATGAGCAAATAAACCTTTGCGGCCTGTTCATAAAGATGGGGCTGAAGGGGCCTAGGAGAGTCGACGAGAGGAGCCGAGGTGTCTCTGTAGCAGCGCTCCTCATAGTCCCTGGCGCTGAGATCGTTTGTGTTGGCAAGGGCCTTGTAAGGGTTGACGACGACGAGGTGGGCATTGGCAATGCGGGTGTAGGGGAGGTCAGCACGGAAACGGGCTTGGAGGACGGCGAGGACAGCGTCGTCGTTGGGGTATACAGTGAGCTGGGCGGAGGAGGAGACGAGGTCAGCGAGGTCTCCGCAGGCCACCGACATGGCCGCTCTGAAAAACAAAACATAGCCGACTTGGTGGCCAGCCTCAATGGAAAGTCACGTGGGTCATGATTTATTTCGAGAAAAACAAGAGACTTGATTAAATTGATTAATGCTTCTGGACATCAACGTAAGTCTCTGCCGTGCTCACTTGAATACTCACAAGTCCTCCAGCGCAGATTGTTTGCACGCTCAGAACGTGTAAAGGGTGTCGACTTTCATCCCACTGAACCCTGGCTCCTCACCGGCCTCTACAACGGCACAGTCAGCATCTACAGCCTCGACTCGGCCGCCGTCATAAAATCCTTCGACGTCGCTGAAGTCCCTGTTCGTTGCGTCAGGTTCATCGCCCGAAAAAACTGGTTTGTTGCAGGTTCAGACGACTATCAGCTCCGGGTCTTCAATTACAATACACACGAAAAAGTAGTGGCTTTTGAAGCCCACCCAGACTACATTCGATGCCTCGCAGTTCACCCCACTGCTCCAATAGTCCTCACAGGCAGCGACGACATGACCATCAAGGCCTGGGACTGGGACCAGCAATGGCGCAATATCCAGGTACTTCCTCCCCATCACAATTTATCACCCCTCATCTATTCCTTCAGACATACCAAGGTCATACCCATTATATCATGAACATTGCCTTCAATCCAAAAGACTCAAACACCTTTGTCTCCGCCTGCCTCGACCGTACCCTCAAAATGTGGTCCATCGCCGCCTCCACTCCTAATTTCACAATGGACGCCCATGAAAAGGGCGTCAATTATGTTGACTTCTATCCCGGCTCAGATAGACCCTACCTCGTCACCACTGGCGACGATAAGACGGTCAAGGTATGGGACTACCTCTCCAAAAGCTGTGTCCAAACCCTCCAAGGTCACACAAACAACGTCTCATTCGCTGTTTTCCACCCCAGTCTTCCCGTCATCCTCAGCGGAAGTGAAGATGGCACTGTCAAAATCTGGAACAGCGGCACATACAGAATCGAACATACCCTGAGCTACTCACTTGAGCGAGCCTGGTGTCTTGCTCTCCGAAAGGACACAAATGAGGTCGCTGTTGGCTTCGACGATGGTGTCGTTGTTTTCAAGGTACTCACCTCCCTCTCCTATCTATCTCATCCACTGAATTATCATCTAGCTTGGTAGAGACGAACCCACTTTCTCCATGGATCCCTCCGGCAAACTTGTTTACACGCGCAACCACCAAGTATTTTCAGCTAACCTTGCCACCCTCTCCGATACCGTTTCTTCTCCCGAACTCACCGATGGTGCCTGCATCCCACTTCAAACCAAAGACCTGGGCTCAACCGAACTCTTTGCTTCCTCTCTCCTCCACTCCCCCAACGGTCGTTTCATCACAGTTGTAGGCGATGGCGAATACATCATCTACACTGCTCTTGCATGGCGAAACAAATCTTTTGGAAATGCCATTTCCTTCGCTTGGGCTCCTGACTCCAATACCTACGCTGTACTGGAAGCTCGTACTAAACTCAAAGTCTTTAAGAATTTCAAGGAGAAGAGTATCGGGATGAAAGGTGCCGGCACTTTTCCTGTTGAGGCCATTTATACTGGGCCAGTCCTGGGTGCTCGTGGGCCTGGTTATGTCATATTTTGGGACTGGGAAACTGGAGAGATTGTCAGAAGAATCGACGTCGATGCTAAAAACGTAAGAGTTGCATCGTCGTGACTCAACTTTCCAATAACTTGATGATCAATTAGATCTATTGGTCTACAACAGGATCACTCGTGGCCATCACCTCCGACGATTCTTTCTACATCCTGCGCTTTGACAGAGACGCTTATCAAGACAAAATTGACGAAAACGGGACAACTCGAATCACAGACGAGGGCGTTGAAGAGGCTTTCGAAATCATAACAGAAGTCAATGACAATATCCAAACAGCCAAGTGGATTGGTGATTGTCTAATCTATACCACGTCCTCTCGTCTTTCCTACTTTATCGGTACAGCCACCTATACCATATCCTCTTTCGACCTCCCTTCTTCATCTTCATCTTCGGCTTCTGGTCGACTATATCTCCTTGGATATATCCCTGCACACAATCGGGTTTATTTAGCTGACAAGGATATGAAGATATATGGATATGGGTTGTCACTTTGCGTCGTGGAATACCAGACAGCGATTCTGCGTGGGGATATGGATGCTGCTGAGGAACTTTTGAAGGCAGTTCCGAAAGGTGAGATCAATAAAGTGGCGAGATTTTTAGAGGGTCGAGGTGCGTTTCCACCACGAATATCGATTAGATCTGTATATTTCTAATTGTGCTATAGATCTGAAAGAACTCGCACTTCAGATCTCGACTGATCCAGAACATAAATTCGATCTCGCACTTTCACTCGATGACCTCGATACAGCTCATTCCATTCTTTCTTCTTCCGCCTTCTCCACCTCCACCACCACCACAACAACAACAACAACGTCAGAAGAAATAACAGCTCTAGCACAACTGAAATGGAAAGCTCTCGGTGATCGAGCACTCTCACTTTGGAAATTCGATCTCGCCAAAGAATGTTTTATTCAAGCTGGTGATATAGGTAGTTTATTATTAATCGTCCTCAGTATCGGAGATCGTGAAGGTGTATCAAAGGTGGTTCAACATGCTAGTAAGTCATTTTATCTTATCCACACGAACAGCAAAAAAAAGTATACTCATCACACTTATATAAACAGTTGAGAAAGGACAAAACAACCTCGCATTCGTCGCACTTGTTCAATTGGGTCAAGCAGAGAGATGTGTAGATTTATTAATCGAAACAGGACGTGCGCCTGAAGCCGCCTTATTTGCGAGAACGTACGCACCCAGGTTCGTTCGTTCGTTTGTTCTTCCCCCAGAAAACACACACACATATTCATTCATCTCTATAGCAAAGTACACGATGCAGTCGTATCATGGAAAACCCAACTCCAATCGAAAAACAGAACAAAAATAGCGGATGCAATAGCTGATCCTTCGATCAATCCAGAGCTATTCGAGGAAGATTGGGCTGGAGCGTTGCAGAGGGAGAAGGAGATCGGTATGAGTCAGATAAACGGGAGAACTGAAGATGAGAATGAAGGAGGGGAGGCGGAGGAAGATAATGAGGAGGAGGACGAAGAGGAAGAGGACGAAGAGGAGAGTGGAGAGGAAGAATAGATCGTCTGTCTCCTTTTTTTTCCGTTCTCTCTGTTGTTGGTGTACACCCTCTTTGTTCTTTTTTTTCAGAGTGTTCGGACTATCTATCAAGATGTCCATTTTCTGAGCCAAGTGTTCTTTTATTTATCCATCCAGAGGTCGAATGCTACAAGTGCTTATTCCAACACAAGCATCACTTCTGTCGACCTAAAAACCTAATCTGCTATTTCCCACTATTTTTCTCCCTATCCAAAGCTTTGTATCCCTCCAAAATCGCTTTCCCTTCTTCAACATCATCAAAATTCCATGGGTTCAGTCCATGAGAGCGCATCCAGAGGGGCCAGTTACCAAATGGCTTGTAGTAAGAATTATTGGAGCGTTCGCCAGTTGGGTTTGATGAACTCGAGGAAGAGGTATTCGAGGATTTACCCTCGGGGTTGCTTTTTCCTTGAGGTATAGGCTGCTGGTACTGGAAGATAATTGAGCCTTGCGTACCTAAATGTAGAGAACAAAGTTACTTATGAGGTATTTAAATTAGAAAGTTGAATAGACTATCTGTTGGTAATGAAGAGAGGACGAAAAATGTGATTGAGGATCTCTTATAACCTGTATGACATAAGTACACTCTGAGATAAGCTTAATTTGGCACGATCGGCATGTTTGGGTGAGTAAAAACTGTGAATCGAATCATTCCAAGTGCTCTCTCCCACTCACATCCCTTCCCATCCTAACATCAATGGCCCATTTGACCGCATCTCTTCTTCCTTTATGCACATCAACCCCAAACCAAATAGTAAGACTCGCAGCGGCACAAAGTGCAAAAAGGAAAGGAAACCCCTTCCAGTTACTCCCGCTCTTATCAATAATCGCCTGGATCACATTTGGGCCTATCATACTCGAGGCACGATTTGAAAGCCCGAAGAGCCCAAAGAACATATTATCATAACCAGGAGGACACAGTTCAGCCATCATGGTCTGTGAAAAGGCGTAATAGGGTGCTTGAAAAAGACCAAAGATAACATTGTACGTCCAAAATTCCCAGGCATTATGGAATCTATGCATAAATCAGTAAACAGAGATATACAGGAAGGGAAAAAAAACTAAATGCACCCAATCTTTTCTGTCCAGATACCCAACATGCCCCAAAATGGAATGAGGATTGTAAACACATTCGTGACAACAAACTAGGGCAATTAATGAGACGACTGTGACGTTAGAAGTATCGCGAAATTCGCTTGCCATCTTCTTCGTGCTAATCTTCCAGTACTTTTGGATATACCAGAAGCCAAGTGTACTGGCAGTGGAGGTGAGGGCCTGCGAAAGCCCAAGATACGTGTTCTGGAGGAAACTAAATTCAAATTTATCATTCTGACAAATAGACACAAGAGTCCCTGTTGTGTTCAGGCCCTGAAATGATCGCAATATCAGTCTAGATCTATATTGAGAGGATTAGGGAGAGGCCTACGTCTGCGAGGAGGAAAAACGCAAAAAGGTATATAAATGTACTAGGGAGTTTCTTGTACTGCTTGCTTGCAAGCCAGATCTGTTTCCAACCAATTGTTAGGTAGCTTTCGCCCTTGGGCAGCGGGGGCCCGGGGCGATGTTGCTGGAAGATGACTTTGGGGACAAAATCAGTCTTGACGGTGACAAACAAGAGTATAGGGAGACGCACACCACCAGATTCCAGCGATAACCCACCACGCATTGATTCTGAAGTGGGTCATTTAGACCCGCTCTTGAACAAGAAATTGTATGCGTACAGGATGATACAGTAATTATTAACCTTGGGATTGTTCTTCAAAGGCAGAAGTAGGGAGAGATTCAAGCAGAGAACGATGATGTAGCCAATATTGCTATGTGCCTATCGCATGATTTGTCAAGAGGCAACAATGAGATCACAGGCAATCATACTGTGCTGATGTTGCTGATTCTGTTCTTCTCTAAGCTCTCTTCACGTTCATACTCCTCCAGATCGACTCCCCCTACCTCATATTTCTCTCGCAACTCTCGTGCGTGTGCAGTATTCCTGGCTAGTCTCGGAAAGGCAGCTGCGAAGAATACGAGTGTCGCCCCATAACTGATGAAACCAATCATGAACAATGCCATGGCTAATCCCCACCGAGAAGGCTCTATTGGAAATGATTGCCGATTTAATTTCGCGAAAAGAGACTTATCACCTACCCGTCAAGCTCATGCTGGCAAATTGGGCAGCCCAGCATATGACTGTCACTGAGGACAGTAACCACCGCCCGAATATTCCGTAATCTGCAGCTGAGCCGATAGTAGTGAATAACAGTGTCATAGCGGCAAAGCTAACGCCGTTCGCAATCAGAACTATACTTGCGACTGCTTTCGTTCCACCACCCCACGGAAGTACGCATTGTCCTGATGCATCTTGTGCGAGACACGAAGACCCGGGTCCTCTTGTAGGGTCGTAACCAGCTGCAGTAGCGAGGGATTGAAACAAGGTCATGGAGAAGCCATTGGGACCGACACCCTGTCATACGCCGTTTTAGAGCCACAAAATATAGGCGATATCAAGAACGAACATTATTCCCGTTGTAATACACTGTGTTATAGTGAGAGTCGATAACCTTGACTGGGTCGATGCAAGCACATACTGTAATAACTCCATAACTCTCTCCTCGTTACAATCGGCTCGTCTCGTGCCACAGGAGCCAGAGCCATTGCCAGGTCATTTTCGGCTTTGTCCAGTCCCTCAGTCATGACGATTTCTTTATCATCACTGGGAGGCTTGGCAGTCGGCATCTTTGGGGCGTGTGAACCCCTCGCAAGAAAGTCACCGCATTTAATATCTCGCGGGTTAAGACTAAGGCCATGTGTGGGCTGAAATGCGTGACATACAAGGAGCATGTGATGACTTAATTTATAACTGCTGACCTTGTTTGGAATGATCAATACTAAATACACGGTCCCGCTGACTGTGGGCCTTAAATTTCGGATATTGGAGGACCGTTCCATCAGACTCAAAAATTTGAAAGTTGCCGATGTTTTTTTCCTCTGCCAGTTACATTAGATCAGCTCGAGTTTCCCAAAAGTCAACAAGTGAGTGAAGTCAATATAATAGTTAGCTCCATTCAGAATTAGTGAATATTGACGCCCATGCCTTCGACACAGGTGAAAACCTCATAACCATAGAAGGAGATCAACATAAGGAACCAGATAGGCCCTCGCGTGGCAATTTACGTCAGTGACGGGGGTTCATTCTTGTGGCGCTCACGAGGATTGAGCATGTGTCAAGTAATCATGCTTGCTCTTGCAGTCACAGGAGGGTCACATTCTGAATTGTAGTCGGTTCATCTACAAAAATAGCGATCGCATAGTGATCAAAGATTTTGTCCTGTTCCTAACAGACAACCCTGGAGCGTTTGCTTGGTCAAGCAACATCACTTAACGTGGGGTGCTATCACGGAGTCATTGAGTGCTGCTCCTTTATTCCTGTTTCTTCTTTTCTCACTTCTCTTGTGTCTGGATCAGTTGCGAGTGATTTAGGTTTTATTTCACTTTTTTCATTAGGCGCACCGCGTTATAAATTTATGATTTTTAAAAAAAGATTGAGTCTGTGTCACTTGTTGTATTAGGCGAATCAGGAACAATCCATACTCCCACATCTTCGAAAATACTGTGCAACATATGTAAATTGATATAATATACAAAGTGTGGTCAAGGGTATCTATGTGCATAATTAATATCACTATGAAGAAGGCGTTGCAAAAGCAAACATATTTCCACGGACTGCGATCGAGCACCGTGTAATAAATCGATGACCCAAAAAAAAAGCAAACATATTTCTTTGAGCAGATGCACAACAGGAATTTGGTCAATTTTGAACGGAGGTAAATGATCAACAGTGGGGATTTGATAACTCACCGTTATTCGGATCCGTGGAGACCCAATGAACATAGGCAAAGACGAACTTGACGATGACGAAGAAGGGGTATCAGGCGTGCTTGAACCAACCCATGAGGCTGACGACGGAGATGTTCTTGATGTGGATGTGGACAAGGACTCACGCTGAGATTGGGATTCTGAGAGTGACTTGCGCGCTGAACAAATCCAGGGACAAGAGATGTCGTTGAATTTGGTTCTGGCACAGGGGTGTTGGAAGTGGAGGCCGCTGCTCTTGCTGCTCTCCGAGAGACCATGTCATTGGGATATTCTTGCGATCTACACCAAAGTCCTGTAATAAGGCAGACTCGAATTTGGACGATATCTCATTGTCAACGTTGATCTCCTAGTCGAGATAACCACACATTTCCCTCTGCATCTGATTTATCTCCCGTAGAGTGAACGTTGCCTGAACAACAACTGTCCAAGAATAGGTGTCATCGCAGATCACCTCGGAGGCAATCATGAATGCGGATATAAATAATCTGTGTCCCGACAACCCACGTGCTGTGGGGAAGCGAGCTTTAAGAAGAGGACAAGAGCAGCATAAGTGACAGCAGAATGAAGTTGTGTGCGGTGGAGAGCATAGGCGATGAAGTTTGCCATGGATAGGACTGACAGATGTTCCTGATGAGGGAGGATTTTCTGGGCATGCAAATAGATGCGTGGTGAAGCGAGCGCAGATACGAGCAGTTTTCTCGTGATCATAGAAAGGATCTCCAGGCTGGGAATTCTGAGGGGCCTGGAGAGGGTGAGGGGTTGTTTTGGAAGAAAACGGGGAGACGTACGACAGGGTATGCAGATTACTGTGTGGCGGTGCCCTGGGGGCTCCGATGGGCACAGCAGGAGACTTGTCGCCTGGACATTTCCTGGGGAGGGGCAACACTAGTGGCCATGTACGAAAGAGGAAACCGACAAAAAATTTTTTGTCAGTAAGATCAAAAGTGGCAACGTGGCCGTGGGCAGTGCATGGTATACGCACCAAAGCGCACTGTCGCAGGATTCATGCAAGCGCTTACAAATTTTTTGCTAGGTAAGATTAACGTGACCGTGTGAAATGCATAGTTTACGCACCAAAGCGCCACCAAAGCACTGTCGCAAAACGTCGCTCCAAATCACTGGCCTTGCCTCCGTCTTTCAAGTCTCTTTTCTCCATCACGTGTCCCGTCTGTTCATTAGGTCTTTTGACATAAGTCATCCACATCACTAGTAGCCTGGTGCCTCATCGTCCTGCATGGCCCTACATCCCCAGAATAGCCTCATATCCCCAGCATAGCCTCTAGAATCTCGCTGGGTGGCTCCTACTGCTCGTTTGTAAACCTGGCAATCAGCCCGCTTCATCTCACAGCCTTTGACATGCACGCGCAATGCCGGCTGCGATGTCCCCGGTCATCATGATTATTCCTGGCTCGATATTGTGTTCAGACCGTGATAAAAGTAGCTCAGCGACTGTAAGGGACACCGACTTGGACAATACTCCTTCATACGTGATTCAAGATGACACTTTGCGTTTCTGAAGTGAAGTCCTACGATGTTGCAGCTGAGGTTCCCGAGCCATCATCTTTTATCGGTCCACATCAAAACATGTGTTTCCCTTATAGGGGCTTGTGCGCGTGGGAATATCATCAATCTCATCCATACAAAACCTTTGTCTGCAAGTGATCTGACCACCAGGATGAAGTCCACTTATCTTCCACCCATGGCGCGTTCTCCATCTCCTAGGCAAGAACCTGTTGGTGAAAAAGTGAAGAAACCCACTACACCCAACCACTCGACCCCTTCAATAATGTTAATACCCGAGCGGCCAACTGCTGAAGGGCCTACTTTTCGGGAGTCTCTATGGGCGATTTTTTGTTGTTCCTGTATGTTTCGGCATTGTCGCGTTTCTGCATGTGGATACTGACCTCCAGCTAGACTTGAATATTATGCTTATCTTCATTCCTGTTCCAGTAAGTGACTTCGAGGCCCAATTTTCGGGGTCGGCAGTGCTCTAACAGGAAATGAATTGCATAGTGGGTTCTCCATTTTGTTCTCCCTGAAACAATGAGAAACAGAGATACGCTTGTTTTCGTATGTAAGTATATTGACAAATGTGGAGTCAACCTTGACGACTGTGTTGCGTCAGTTTCTTTCCTTGCAATCATTCCTTTGGCAAAGGTCTGTTCTTTGTTCAAGAATGGAACCTGACAGCTGATTAAATCTTGTTCTTCGACATCGTTAGCTATTAGCTTGGGCCACTGAAGAACTATCTATGTATGTCGGCCAAACACTAGCTGGCCTCTTGAATGCAGCATTGGTAAATACTTCTGACCCAGCATAATCGTCACAACACTGACTTGTGTATTTTTGGAACAGGGAAATGCGTAAGTGGCCCGCAATTTCCCTAATCAATATCAATGAGCTTATTAGTGATATACTGCAGGGTGGAGCTTATCGTGGCTGTTCGTCACCGTTCCTCACGTGATGCGTGTACCAGTCTGATAAATAAGTTTCATTCAGACCATAGCCCTCGTCAAATGTCAATTGCGTATTGTGCAGTCCTCGTGTAAATCACTTTTACCTCTGGTGTCGACGTTGACGACTGATCTTTTCCGCAGTGGTCGGACTTATACTGAGAAATCTACGTACGCCTCCAGAAATTTTTGAAGAAGTCCTCAGAACCACCTCTAACTTACAATCGTCTGCTTCAACAGTTTTTGTCCCTGGAATGTGTTTCTTCGTGGGTGGTCTTAGATATCAAGAGCAGAGTTTCGGCGCTGGTAATAGTCCAGTTCATTTTTCTTGTGCGATAACTGACCTCTGTCAGACGCGATACGACTGAACTTGTCACTCCTAACTCTGAGTGTTATTGCCATCTTGTTACCGGCGGCTTTCTACTTTGTTGCAGGTGATCAGATTTCTGGTGTAAAAGATGCTATTTTGGCTGTCAGTCGCGGGGTAAGTGCGCTTCATTTTGAATTCCGACAAAGGTTGATTCATTAAACCTATTAAGCAGACGTCCATCATCCTTCTAATTCGTGAGTGATATAGTTGTAAAGGAAATTATGTCCGTTAATTTTCTTTGCAGTCTATATTGGATACATGACATTCCAGCTCTATTCGCATCCCCGGATGTTTGAGGATGACGCTCCTGACGTTGCCCCGTCAACGGAATACCCATATTGGGGGCAGCAAAAGGCGATAAAGACATCCGAAAATAATCCCAATGCGCAAATTTTACAGACAACGTCTCACAGCTCTGCGCAAGAGAAACACGCAACTGTTGAACATGTTCTCGTGACCAATACCTCTGATGAGCGTATAGTGGGCGCAACGGCTTCTTCGTGGCCAGATGGGAACACTTCCAGCGCTCCAGCTAATGACCCCGAAGCTAATAAAAAGGAATCCCATGTTAGAAGGCCTTCGTTGACCATCCCAATTGCTCTCTGTCTCATTGTAGTTACCACTTCAGTAAATATCCGATTTGTTTTCACTGCCTTTGTCTGAACTTGATTTTTTAGCTGGTTGGGGTGACCACTGCATTTCTTGTAGACTCTATCGATGGCCTGACTGCCTCCGGCGCTATCGGGAAAGAATTCGTTGGAATCATTCTCCTACCTGTTGTTGGCAATGCAGCTGGTGTGTCATCTTAATGATGAGGTGTTAACCCAAGTCCTCATTTCTTTTGAAAACATAGGACATGTTACTGCTGTTGCCGGTTCCTTCAAAGACAAGCTCAGGTTGAGTCTAAGTGTGGCTACAGGTTCTAGTCTGGTAGGCTCCATCTGCGTTTCCAACCAGTAAATATCGCTTGCTGATCTGCGCCCTAAGCAAATAGACCTTGTCGTGATTCCGTGAGCCTTTCCCCTAAAATCACTCTTATTGGCACTTCATGTCCTTTATCTAGTGTTATGGTTACTCTCGGTTGGATTATCAATAAGCCAATGACCCTCCTTTTCGATCCCTATGAGTCTATTGTTCTCTTTTTCTCAGGTAGACCAGTTCCTACATTTGGATCTCGGTGACTGAATTCCCATTATCATCAGTTCTTGTAGTCGATCATGTCGTTCAAGATGGAAAGTCAAATTGGCTGGAGGGACTTATCCTGATAAGTGAGTTCATCAGATGCTTGTGTTAGATGATTTATCTCATTCAGGTTTTCAGTGCTTTATTTGATTCTTGCGATCACGTTCTGGTTCTACCCTGGTACATTGTGCAAATCCGTCTATGAATTACTGATATTGAATACACCAGCTTTTGATGTTTCAGGACTGTTTTCCCAATGCCAATGACCAATGACGCTGTTCGTCTTGGGAATTGTTCAGTATTTTCTGGTGGTCTGGTGATGTTCATTTGTAATATAGTCATAGTCATATTTTTCTACGCATCATAGGCATTGTAGATTCACACACTGTTGCTTTCGTTGGTTTATTAGATTCATTGCACAAGATCCCCCCTTTTTTTGTTCAAAAGACACGTACGATGATTTTATGTTATGTCACGACCGGAAGCGGGCTCTTTTGGCGCGCCTCGATGACCACATCGCATTTATTCACTTGACACCTCCACTCCCCGCGCGCAATGGTTTTGGTACTTCCGTTTCTATTGGGCTTTTAAACTACTTTCTGGTATACCCTCTTGTGCTGTCCTACGTTTGTTGGAACTGTTGTTTGCTGTCGGTGGCTTATCTTGTCGATATTCTTCATTTATGTTGCACATCATTTTTGTAGTGGATCGTTACCCGGTGTTGTACCATTTTCACCTGCAGCAAAACAATAAGAGATGGCTGAGCGGCGAAGCACTCACCTACTAGATATGCTTATGGAATTCAATGTAGAACTAGCAGGTGTGCTCATAATCTCCCGGAGCTACAAACTCGACTCACAATCCCCAAGGTGCTGAGTATTTCATGTCTCCTTTATGGCCCTTCTGTGGGCACTCATGTACAACTTGACAACCAAATGTATCTTAATGAGTAATAAATGTTTGAGAAACCTTGAGATGAAATGAAATGAATCAACCAGATACCATTGTAAGAACAAACGGAAGTCATCTATACTATCATGAGTACGCTACTATTACACTACCATTACACTACTGCTTGATCACCACTTGATTGCCACCGCCACACTACTGATACGCCAATCCATCGTCTAGAGAAAACTCTCGGAGCCACCTGTACCAGTGCTGCTAGAACTACTCAAAGAAATCAGATATCGGCTGTTCTTGCTCAGCAGTGAAATTCACTAACGCAGGTCTACCGAATGCGAAGGCCGAAATTGAACTCGATGTGACATTGAATGGTGCTGCAGAGGCTGTGGTATTCACTCCGAAGGCGCTGTCAATTCCAGTACTGCAGAATATGCTGGAAGGCATGTTACTGGATGATCTCGTCTAGAAAAGTGGAGGCTGGTGCGAAACTGGAACGACGTTGGCAACGTTTGAGGCCGAGCTATCAGACATGGGGGTATTCGATGTCCTAAAGGTGCTCGTAGACCCTGGTGTGCTCAACCAAGGGCGTTGAACAGGCTTGAGGAAGTATATTGCATCGTGTCGACAGCAGACGAACCGGCATCCGTACCAGGCACAGGTACAGAATTTTTGTGGGTCCTGGTGTCCATACGAGTCGACTGTCCTCCAGCCATTCCAAAATCGAATCGCGGCCTTGACATCTGGGTAGAGGGGATGGCCTCTACCTGCTCGTTCGCACCGATCGTTGCCCCACCAAAATCATTTGAGGCCCCAGCATCATTGACGGAGTTTGATGTACCACCAATGGTACCAGGAACGGATGTAGGCGGTTGAGGCGCGTTGACATTGCCAGTTGAAGCTAACCCACTGAACTTAAACGAGAATGGGTAAGAACCCGCTGCCGGGGCATCTGAAACGTCAATTGCCCTATCTCCAGGCAAAGAGGGATTCATCGACAGTTGGCTTTCTGACCCAGAAGGAAACGAAGCAGTTGTAGGGGTATTTGGGATCGGCTTGCTTGTGGGCATCTGTCTCGACGATGCGTTTGCCCTTCTCCGTCATCTTGAGCTATTTTTCGTTGGTATGGACCGGTTCATGCTACCTGATGGGGCGGATGGAGATAGCAGGGCTTTGAGTTCAGCAGTCAATTGATTGTCAGCCAATTCATCAGCAGCAACATCCAAGTCGAAGATAGGCTGAGAGGGATCTCCAGGACCTGACAAGGTGGATAGAAACTCTGTCATCTCATGTCCAGCTGCCACCGTTTTGTTAACCATCTCGAAATCTCCAACAGAGGCACCGGCATTGAAATCAAAGCTGGGCATGGATAAATACTGCGGCGCTTTGTATCCGGTGACCCATGCACTGTCAACCATAGTGGGTTCAATAGCGGAGGTACTGGCACCAACGTCGAAGACAGGCTGAGATGGATCTGCGGAACCTAAAAAGTTGGATAGAAATTCCAACATTTCTTCAACCGGAGGATATTCGCCAACAGAAGCACCGGCATCCAAGTCAAACGCGGGTTGAGAGAGACCTGACGCATCATATCCGGGAACCCATGTATTGTCAACCGTAATGAATTCATTACCTCCGGTACCGGCACCAAAATCGAAGCTAGGTTGAGAGGGATCTGCGGGACCTAACGAGGTGTTTAGAAATTGCAACATCTCATATCCAGCTGCCGATGTATCTTCAACCATAGGAAGTTCGCCACCAAAGCCACTGGGATTCAAGTCGAAGATGTGTTGAGAAGGACCTGAAAAAGTGGCCGAAGACTGCGACGCTTCGTATCCGGGAATCCATGTATTGTCAACCATGGCGAATTCATTAGCGGAGGTACCGACACCGTCGAAGACAGGTTGAGAGGG
>Ga0153938_1000289_pt1 | contig 19867 bp, 21 predicted proteins | sample TSNY022MetaG_FD_104740 | JGI IMG/M metagenome (GOLD analysis project Ga0153938, IMG submission 104740) | Attine ant fungus gardens microbial communities from New Jersey, USA - TSNJ022 MetaG | ecosystem: Host-associated > Fungi > Mycelium > Unclassified | place: USA:New Jersey: Brendan T. Byrne... | reverse complement strand
GTCCTAGCCTCTGCGTGTTGAGATTAGATGGGCTGGACACAGTTGTGTCGCTGTGAAGAAACAGATTGCGAGAGTTATCGAGTTCTCGACAGGTCCTAGTTGACTTTAACCAGAACCGCACCCTCTCTATTCTTTTTTTTCTACTCAAAGTCTCTTCATACGCCGAGCACTAAATCATCATTGCCTCCAGTACAGATCACGAAACGTATTTGTATAATGCCACAAAGGAACACATTTCCAGTGTCTCATATCGCCCATCATCGAATTTGAACAAGTGATTCTGAAGACGAGTTCGAACACAGTGATTACTCTCCTCTTCAAATAACAGAAAGAAGACCTCAAGGGCTCCGGCAGTCCCCAACACCTCGTGTCTTCAAATCACTAGAAGAGCCGGGTCGCAGAAATTTACTGATAGGTTTCCAAGGAGAAGAAGATTTCTGAGATGTTATACGATCTTGTAACCTCATTGTGTATGTGACCCTCATCATGAGGCTCTTAGCTCCGTCTGATGAGTAGAAAGTGCTTACAAGAACTTCAGATTTCTTTTAGTCTTGAATTTTTTCCATTAAATTCATTCCCATCTCTTGGATTCTCCACCTTCGCGAAGACGACCTTTATAATCTTATCTTCACATGTAAGCATCCATCACTCTGTGATCCATATGGTAATCTCATAACCAGGAAGGGAAAAGCTATCGTGCCCCTTGAATGGCTGCTGGATTGTGGTGGACAGATGGTATTTTATTGTGAAAAAGATCTGATCTTGCTGTTCAGGGATCAGTAAACTCCAAAAACTCTGGCCTATGCGAAAAAGGGCTAAGCTATCCAGTTATCGTATTCTCCAGGCCACAGTCACTTGTGTCCTGTACTCCACCTCCTCTTGTGGGAACAGCGTTCATCACGGGAGGTGCACGGGTCGTGTCGCAAGATCTTGCACCGCATATTAATGGATTTTATTATGTCCTTCTGATAATGGGGACTTGCTTTTTTAAAAAAAATCATCCATTTGTAACGCGGGGCTCGGTGGCAGTCCGCATGGGGGCTTGCTTCTGAGAGCTGATTTAATACCCATTTTTTCTTCTTTAGGTATGTTGACTCTAGCTCGCCCTGCAGCATCCTTCGCGGCACTCGATCATGGGGCGAATGTCTCAATTGAAGGGAACCCAACCCTATTGATAGATGAAATGAGAGGTCACTTCTTCACATTCAGCCGTGGAATAGCTATCACCTTGCTCATTATGTAGGTTATTATATTACGAGTGGAAGAAATATATGTTCTCGTATGTCATGAATATTCATGACTTTCCTGGTGATGACAACCATACCTTTCGACCTCATGCTGAATTACCAGCTGCTATCCATGGTTGTCATTATCGTCGTTGTTTGGCTCATGGCTGTCACCGGTCAATTCTTACGTTGTTAAGACCTTCTTCAACAACAATTTACAAATTGTTTGAGCTCGTGAAGAGCGCCAGAAACCTCACACATCAACTTCATGTACCAGAAGAATAGGCGATAGCTTCAGCTCTTGAAATATCAAAGTCTTGCTCACGTTCATGGATGGATAATTATCTTCTCCACCGTCTCTTTTGTTACCGACGGAGCGATTGCTATCCCCCATTTCTTCCGATCCTTGTGCCACCACCATTTTGGAATACGCATGGAACCCACATGCAATTGACCTCAGCGTCCAATTTTGTCTTGATTACATGGCGGACGACTAAACCTCTCAGTCTGCTTTTTGATCAAATAGCAGTTCTACTTGGATCAATTTCCTTGTGAATTACGCCACTGCAGACGGCAAGACAAACTGGGTTGATTCCACACGATCACTGTGAGTCTTTGATAGCACTGGTGTCTCAATGATTACATTGCCCTGTTTTCCTTTGATAGGCCATGACTACCTGGCTGCCTAATTTTGATCAAGACAGGGTATTCATGCAGCCGGCACCAGTCGCTAGCTCTTTGGCTGGTAAAGGTCATTAGGAAAACTCTGAATAAAAGTGGCGTCATGAGTGCTCTCGTAGAGTGTCCTTCGCCTTCGTGTACACCATATGATCTGCTGTGGTACTCGAGACATCACATAGACACTCATCCAGTGGTTTGCATGATCAAATTCTAATACATTTTTTGTCTAGGTGAATATAAAAGTTTGCCAGAAACCGAACGTCCAAGATTCTCCACGGCTTCCTGTATCATATTTGTGACCCGCGATCTTGATTGTTCAACCGTCGAGTTCTGAGCCTCTGTTACCATGTATGTTGTTGAAAGAAGACCCTGGTGGATAAAGTCGGGGGGCATCGGATTACCAAAGGTGACACTCAACTCTGCACCAGGGCGTGGAAGATAGTTGTATGGAAATGCTCTGCCTAGGGGCATGAGTTGGTCAAACCCGGTGAGCCACATTGGGATGATCATGGGTGGAATGGTACTCTCCATGACCATTCGACCTCTGTGGTGTCAAGTAAGCAGAATGTATTGTGTGCCGAGTTGAACCAAGACGACGTACACACCCCATTTGAAACGAGGAAGGTGTGCAACGCCGTTCTCGTCTGTTAGGTAAGCATCTGGCTGATTGACTTTGCCTTCAGCGTAAAGGTGTACCTGATATAATGTGATGTGATGTGATGTGATGATGCACGAGCAACCCACCCAACCACCCTTGTTGAGTTGATCGATTGCAAAGTCTACGGCAGGTTGATGGATGCCTTTCCCTCGCAATGTCTCAAGAGTCTGCCCCAGTCGGAAGAAATTGGAAGACAAACTATCTGGCATGGGTGTAGGGTGAGAAGACTGCGGAAGAAGAGTTCGTAAAAAAGCTCACGGATTGGTGAAGAGGATGTCAGAGGCGCCGAGAGCCCAACGAGTCATACGAGGGCGGAAATAGTACTGGGCGGGTAGGGAGCCCCATATAAGAGGATCGTCGAGACTAGAACTATGGGTGGGGGGTCGAAAAGAGACGGCCAGCCGAAGACTCACGTCGAGATGTGATTGGACACTGTCCGTCAGTCAATTTTTGATGTTTATGCGAGGCAACACACACACCCGTCAACACGCCTTGGCCCTTGTCTCTAGCAGCAGACTCGAGCGCATTTGTGAGCATAGGCAATCCACGAACGGCGAGAGAGCAAAAGCCAGAGCTGAGGACAGCTTTGCAGGCGAGCCCGACGGCAGCAGTGACCAGACGGGACATGGACTTGAAACTTGTAATGAACTCACACAGTTGCACCAAATATTACGTAACACGACGATAAGGCGCGCTTGTCACTCCGCCACTCACAGGCCTCAGTGCCTTCTGCGATAATGCTCGCCCCCACTGTCCTCAGTGCTCTCGGTGCTCTCTGTGTTCTCTTTCTCGTCTACTATGTTTTTCCTGCTCTTTGGCTCCATCTTATTTCTGTCGATGACTCTTTAGACTCTTGCTATGCTGCCCAAACTCTGGTTGCTTCCCGTTTGTGTCCACTTTACTCCAAAGACGGCCCCATTCTAAATCCCCCTCCCCTCTTCCCAATTTCCAGGGAATCCGTTCCGCGAAACAGGACCCCCAGCCAACATGGCAAAACTCATCCTCCTGCGGCACAAGGTGCTTGCTTGCTTGCTTGATGCCTCCCATGTTCTTAACTGATTCCGAGCTGCTGCCGCTCGCTCTCAGATCCAAACAAACAGTAGACGGCGACGCAGCTTTTCGCATTCTCGCCAGGTCTCACGGACATTCAACAAGCATAGTTTGTCCGGAGCCAAAGCACCATGGATGCGCGCTGGCAAAGCGTCTGGCGCAAAACAAAACCACTAAAACATCTGACTTACTGTCATCTGCGCGATCGTTTCCATGCAACTGCCATCTCTCCCCTCCCCAACTCTGGTTCTCACCTCCAGGCTCAAAATACTTCCATCTCATGCCCATGTCTGATACCCATTTTTTTGTCTTTTTTGGATTGGTTACGATCACGATCTGATTTCTTATTGCATATTGATATTTTTTTAACGCAAATTATCTTTTTAATTTCAAACTCTGTAAAGTACACTACAAAAGAAGCAGCAAAACGAAAATACATGATCATAGCCAAACGTATAGTGACAAATGGAATCCATACAACCACAAATAACAAGAGACATATAGGCATATACAATGTGCTGATTTAGATTATTCAATATCTCTTCTTCCAATGCGCGCTAACACACTATCCTCAGCCTTGAGAGATTTCTTCCCAGTAAAGTTCGCTGACACCGCAACAGACGCAGAATCACCCACTGATGTCTTTGAGCGCAACGAACCACCACCAGCCTTGGTCTTATTACCATAACCAGTCACCGCGATCCCTCCCACCTTCCTACCTGTCAACCCATGTATTTTTCTGGATTCTTCTTTGGCCCATTGACGAGACCTAGCTACGTCTTTCGCATTCTCTTTTCTACGCGACCCCTGCAGACGCGCGAAATGAGCAAAGTTGACCAGCGGTCAGTTGAATCAATCAAAAAAAAACTCACTCCCAACATGATCGAATCCCATTCCGACTTGGTTGGGGGGACATTTTTTTTACTCGAGTTTGAGACCAACGACACCTTCAACAGACTGTCTTCATTCCCATCAGGCCCATCGATTTGGTCATCAATCCACGATGAACTATTGTAATCCACATCCTGTGACGTCTGAAGTACACATCAGTATGACGGAGTCAATTTCAGCTGAACATCTTACCTGAGGCTGCTCCTTGATCCTTCGTACCTCTTGCTGGATTTTCCTGTAAGTGATGAATGATTTTTTCTTATTTATATCCTCTTCATCTTCGCTTTCTGCTTCACTTTCTTCTCGGGCCTCTCGCTCATATTCCTGACCATCATTCATGGCAGTATCTTCATCTTCTGAATTATCATTGGTGTTAAACTCATGTTCCAAGTCCAAAGGCCGAGTCTCGATCATCTCGTCATCTACCAGACCATTTTGATAAATCTTTGCAAACGCAGCAGTATCCTCGCTAGAGGCTAGATAAAAAGTCGTAAGTTAAATACAAGTCCATGAATGAACATCATCAGCACTTACCCAGTTCTTGAATATCACCCCTCTCAACCTTTGACTTCATCTTTTTTCTCAATCTTTGCAACTTACTGTCCTGCTCTTCATCTTCATCATCACTATCATCCATTCCTAATCCATTCCTCTTCCGCTTTCGCCTTAATTCACCCTGCACAGCTCGTTTATGGAGCTCCTCCAATTTCTGGTCATCTTCTTCCATCAACTCTCTACCAATCACTAGATTAGCACCCAATTCTTGGGCAAGGAGAGAAAAGATACCGACTGATGTTTCTCCAAAACCCTATCGACAGCTTCAGTCTTTTCATCCATCTTTTGATCATCAACGAGCTCAGTCAAATGTGCATCCCAATCCTCCCCGAGCATCTCTTCACCTTCTTCCTCATCCTCCTTCCTAAACCCAAACCCTACCATCCGGTCTTCATCCGACTCCTCCGCTTCGTCGTTTAAGTATTCCTTTCGGATCGTCTTCTCCAATTCCGTCTTTCCTTTGGCCCTGGCATTAGCTGCTCTTTTACCGAGTAGCTTGAATGCATCGAGTGGATGACGAAGCGGAGAAGCGGACGGAACGAAATCATTCACGGGGACGAGAGATGATCCTCCAGTAGGTGATATCGGTGTTGTTCTGCGTCTGTAGATCCGCCGACCTTTGGGACTTGCCTCGGGTGAGTTCAATGTATCTGACAATGAAATAGTTGAAAGCGGAGCCCGTTGCGTTGGATCAGAGGATCGTCTCCGTATTTGTGTGGCTGCGATATTGCTGCTACTATTAGGCACATGCTGGGACTGCGTTCGTATAGGACTGAAGATGAATGAAGGAGAACGCGTTCCGAGCCTTGAAGCGCTGGGTTTTGTTTGTGTCAGGAGGCTAAAAACAGTGTCATCAATTTCAATTAGGGTTAGGTGTTACGGGCTGAACTTACCCAACCTCATTGACATAAAACTCGGGTGCTTTAGTGGCCTTCTTACTCGCAGCTTCTACGATATATCCTTGCTCTTTCTCAAAGATGGCATCAGCTTTGCGTAACAACTTGTCGTCAACCTGGAATGCAGGTTGCAAGATTAGGTCCTGTGTCAAACCCAATGGTTTTTGCCTCCGTAGACCTTGTAGCAAAGAGCCATCCTGATAGATAAGAAATCAGCAAACGGCACGACATCATCGGTACACAGCGACAATGACTCACAACGTCGTTTTCCGGGGTGCCTGACTCAAACAGTTCGGAAAATCCAGGCTGAAGGGGTGCAGGGGCATCAAGACACATAGAACCTGATCCATCTTGTGAAAACTGCGAGAACCCAGGTGGTGCCGGTTTCTTATCTTCCTTAGTGTTTTCTCCACCAAATACAGGAGCAAGAAGAGGTGTAGACCCGAACACGTCTTCTTCCCCATCGTCCTCAATTGGTTTACGAATTTGTGACGAGTGTTTCAGTTGCGTGGCAAAAACCTGAGTGAGCGAGGACGGTTGTCGTCTGGGAAATGATGGACTTATGGCTGAAATGACACTGAAGGGTCGGCGTTTTCCGCGGGAGCTTGTCGTTATTTGGGACGAATCCCAGTTTTCGTGTTCAAGACCGCGCGACGAGATATGTGGAGGTGAAGGTGATGAATCGTACTCTTGTTCATCAAATATAGACCGATTACTCAGAGGTTCGTGGCGAGTAACCGCCTTGTTCTCTTTGTCTTCACTGCGGTCAAACATCAGTCGGGTGTCGTTTTCTTTATCGTTCTCGTCCTCGGTCCTATCGTCCGACGAGGAGACAAGGTAGTGTTCAATTTTAGGTTTACGAATGGAAGAATCATACTCCTCGGAGTCCGACTGTTCAGAATCCACGATTCTAACACAATGACGACGCTTGAATTTGACAAGGGTCTCCGGTGCTAGACTTTCCTCGTCGTCAGACTGGTCTCCATTCGAATCGGCTTCTTGTGCATTCTGATCCTCCAACAAGTCATCATTCGTTTCACCCAATTCCATCCTCTCGTAATCAGTATGCTCGTCTTTGTGGACTGGGCTTGTCGAACCTCTCGTCTCCGGGGTCCAATCAGAATTCTCCCCTTCATCGAGGATCTGGTCCAAATTACAGGTCTCTATTTCCTTCATCTCAGCTTGCTCTGCCCATACATCCAGCCTCTTCCGGATCTGATTTTCCATAGCATCACTTATTGATGCGCTTGTTCTGTGCTCTTCAATTGCACCGCCCAGCCGCTTCCACATCTCTTCCTTCCGTTTGATTTGTCTCATGTTATCCTTTTCAGCTACCTGGCGTATCCACAAGTGGAACAATTTAGGATCACGTATACCTGTCTTTATAACATGATCCTGAACCGCCTCAAGCTCTTCTTTGGTCGCCTGAGGATTCAGCACGAATTCCTGAGTTGAAGCGTGCGCGTTTTTCAAGAACATCCGCTGGCCATACGACATCTTTTTTTGCTCGGCTAACTTTCTTTGTTGCTCCAGTTTTGTCGGAGGCCCAACTTCAAGGTCACTATCCGAAGCATCGTCGTGCGTGGCCACAGACTGTGTTTCCAGAATACGTAACTTATGATCACGGAGCGCTTGTTCCTTGCTGATTGCTTTGTCCGTGAGTTTCCCTCTAATTCCGGGGACTGTACCGATATCGGACGGCCCATCTGAGTCAAATTCTTCCATAGAGGTACTTAAAGACCTTGTATCATTATGAAGATGAAGCTGAGAACCGGAAAAGTTGTTGATCGGAGAGCTCAGCTGCTTTGAAGTTTGCGGCTGGTTGCTCCTGTAATTCGATCATCAAGGATGCAGGAGACGGAAGGAATGATGTTACCTACAAGAGTTTCGCTTGAACACCGCTCAATAATGTTCTGATACTTTTCTCTTGGGTGATTGTTTTGTTGATGGATATCTCTTGCCCTGCGGACAACCGTGCACGTTCTCGAACTATCTCTCGGCGATCTTTTCTCGTCAGTGGCTATGTTGCATCTTGAGAATCCAATGATGAAATTAATAGAGGAAGGGCTTTACCTTGATCCTTCCCTTCGTCTCCCTTGGGCCAACTTTGCCATAAGATTGCACGGCATCCCCAAAGCTACGCATATGTTCTTCTCCTAAAGACAATTGCGCCGCCGTTTCTTTCGATGTAGATGATGGAGCAGAAATCACATCATGATGGGACGTGGGAGGACTGGATGTTCGACGTGAAATAGGCGTTGTTAGTGGATAAGGGGAAGGAGACTGAGGAGAAGAGGGACAAATAAGGCGTTTGTCTTCATCCTGTAAAACATCGTCTGATATTGACATATTTTTTTGACTTCGTAGTCGGTTGGATAGAACTCCCGAGGAAGATACACGAGAGGACAAGTCACCAGATGTAGGTTGTAAGATCGTGGTGAGGGACGACGGAGAATTATGAGAAACATTGCCAGGTGGCGCATCTGACGACATTTCCACCTGGCATGGAAAGTCTGGGTGGGTGTCCATCACGGTGGATGTCGTTGATGGAAACGCAGAGGCGCGTTCAGAGGTATCTCGAGTTAAGACATAGCTGCTCAAATCATCCACTCCATCTATTTCCCGCATCTTTTCTCTCCAGCCAAACCCGATATTGGGTTGTCTGAAAGAACTTGATGATGCATCACGATCGGTACCTCCTTCGTCACTGTCCATTGATCCTGACGGTTCCGAAGGCGGAATCTCGTCTGACAGATTCTGTGGACCTGTAAGTAAGATGTTATCCCGCGAGCCCTGCTCAGAATGGAGAGAATCAAGTTCGTCGCGTCGACGACCATAGGTCCTCGTGGTACGCTTGATGGGTACAGGCGATGACACGAGCGAGGGAGGAGAAGAAGCCAATGTAGAATCAGCGACGATGGAAAAGTTTCTAGTGAGCGCCATCAGGGTAGTGAATGAGACAAGGGAAGATGAAAGAGAACAAGAGGAGTGTGAGCCAACGACCAAAGTGACTGAATTGTGACAGGACGCGTTAACAGCACATCAATCATCGCATCTCTCGTGATCTGACGCGACTACGTGAATGCGTACAATAGATCAGCATCCTTCTTCCTTAACTATCATTGTTTGTAAAAGAGCGCTCACTTGCTCGATGGACTTTCCTGGGTTCCCCGACCTGGGCCAGGTATCCCACGCCCAGAATATCTGGCAACGTATGACTTTCTCCTCGTCTTTCATCAAAGTCTAGGATACGTGCAAATGTCTCCTTACAGCTCTCTCATGAACTAGTGTGTGTGAAGGCCCCCTGTCCAGCCACCTTTTGTTCCACTGTGCCTATTGCATATTCTGCGAACCTCAATCCGTCGTAGGCAAGGAGAGACCCTATGGATTCCGTCTGCTGCTTCCAAGCTCCGACTCAAAAATGGTGTAGGGTATAGTCTGCGTGTTCGTATGCAGAACTTGCCTTGATTTTTGAAGAAATAATTCGAGATTATGATATCTGTCTAATTCAGGAAAAGTAGCACAGAGGCTCCCAACGTTGTGGTGAAAGGGTTCGTAGTTTTTCGACATCCAGAAGCTTGAAATGTGAGACATGGCTCAACCTGTACTTTGCAGACACGATTATGATTTAATGACGTCATAAACAAGCTTGACCACCGATTGTATATGGTGCACACCCTAGGTCTCCACCAACAATTGCAGAGGGTTTGTACAACACAAAAGTCTTTTCCTAATTTTGAAATGGTACATAAAGTAAGTTCAGCACAAATTGATCAGTCATGATCTAACCCCACCCAGACTTTGGTCTTGCCTATGTTACTTCAAGAATCCTATGTTATATCCAATGATCTACTTGATGGAACGTTTAGCAAGATCTGTTTCAAGGGGGTTTTGGTCTCAAAATATTTGACTGTCTGAAAGCTCCCGAGCGCCTTGCGCTGCAAGCCCGGATCCAGAGCAACGATCCTTCTCGTCAGGATCTTGGCTGCATTCTACCTGCTTATCTTGACTTCTATTAATCCCATTCCCTCGAGTCCTCATATTCTTATAATTCACCTCACTAAGCGTGATTCTGCAAAATTTTAGCTATCTCACCTGTTGTCTCCCGGGGCATCACCCGTCGTTTCCCATATTCGATTTCCTTCCTACCCTTGACTCACGGCTAACGCGAGGCACCTCGCTAGCCATGCTGATACCTCCTGTATGGCTGCGACATTGTACGGCTTTCATTTCCGACTTGTACCCCCTCAATTCAACAGTGATCCTACAGCCGCTCAACAGCAGGTTCAGGTTTACAAGCATCTGAACAGTCCTGCCCACTATTCACTATTTGATCCTCTATAGTCACCAGATTTGTTCGTTTCCAAAGTCAAGTCTGTATAGAAGGTGCAATATTTTTCTGTCATTTTGATCCAGACAACCTGGAGACTGGGCATCCACTACCTCAATATAATTGAAGTCCAGATTCCTTGACCAGGATCATGATCATTCATTTTCAGCGGTTCCTGTCTCGTTCTCCTTAACACGACCTCAAGGCAACGTCGAGGGGTGGCATCACCTTCACTTACTCCATCTCGTTCTTCCTATTTAAGGAGTGTTTCTGGATTTGTGTTTCTCGTCCATCCTTGACTTCCTTTATCTGTTTCCCGGAAAGAACTTGCTGGACTTGCTATCTTCACGAATTCTGCGTAGCCTATGGCCCACGCTACTATATACAATGGAGGGCTCATTGACTCCCTATCCCGCCGCCCATCAATGGGCTATGAAATTTCTGCTCCGACCGCCTATGGAGGTTATACGGAACCAGGGTTACAGGCAAGCATCATCTACTCCTACAGTGCAGTAATTGGCATCAGACTGATCATCACTCTAAATGCCAAGTATTCCCATTCCCCGTACGCCATGCACGCTCAGCCGAGTGTCGCCGTCGTTCCTCATAGCCGAAGGCTGAGTGGCCCTTGTGAGTTTGAAGTTCGGTTTCGTCCTGCCCTTCGATCCAATGATTTTTCCAGCAGGTTATGACGACGTCCACGGCCATACAGACGCGCCTTACTATGATGATGGGACCTATGGAAGATATTCATATTCTCGACCGGTCACTCCCCACGCTTTAACACATGCTATACCTTCGACCACGGTTGTGGTTCCTCCCCCGCCTATGCGTCACCGGACACACTCTGGTGTTTCTTATGTTTCTCCCCTGAATGGGAGAGAGACTTATTCTCACTATAGACATGGTGATCGTCCAGGGAATCTGAGTGTCAAGTTCAAGCGCAAGGGTGCTTTCATGGCTGGTATCGGACTTGATGAAGCTCAGTCACACATACGTTTATCCAACAATGATGCATATTCTTTGCATGACCTTCACGCTGACTCGAGAGGCAGAATCTTACTCAAGGTCAAGGTGAATGGTTTCTTTTTCTCTTTTCAGCCCATCTTTGTACTGAGCCATGTAGTGGGCAGGGCGCCCTTCATTGACTTACGAAATCCCTTTGAACGCCTACGACGGAAGAGTTGATTTATCAACGCTGGCGAGACGAGTGTCAAGAGCCTGTGTTCATTATTTACAGGTAGTGTAGGCATACAAGTGCAGTTTTCAGATGAGCTGACTGGTTCCTCCAGGCATATGTCAGTCCAACTCTCTGGCTTCAAGTGGAATTGCATCACCTTGAGGAGATTTCGTATGGTCTCTGGCAACCCATGCTTTCAACTCATTGAGATTCGACTCTTTGGTATCTACTTGAGGCTGACTATCAAGTTCTCAGAGCGATGTATACGATGTATACGCACGCGTTTATATGTAATGCTAACTGTCGTAGTTGAGAATTGACCCTTTCGAATCTTCTCTCAGGTTACTAAGGTTTTATTCATTTTCAATAAACTTATCATAAGGAATGCAATACAATGACTATCTCATTGAATACAAGTGAGAAGGTTTGTCAAGCTGTAAATGGATTGCATTGGCAAATTACACCCTTAATGGCAAAACTTGCAATGCTGCCTATTACCAGTCCTCCAACCAGGAAAAAGTTGGCGATAGTTGCCGCGACATCCACATCTTCTATACGGCCCTCGAGTTGTGCGTTGTGCTCGAGCGATGGGGCACTCATCATACATAAGCTTGAAACATAGCCATTCGACCATCCAAACAGGAATAGAATAAACATGAAAATAGAATCTGAGTTGATGACAGGAGGGGTCGGCATCGTGTGGGACTGGTGTTGGACATTGGACATTAGAAATAACGGGATGAAAAAGACTCTGGCAAGTGACATGCCAAGTAGTCGCCTGCAAGACCAGACGCGGAAGGCAGGAAAAGAACAGGTGTAACGGCCTAAGAGATCTCCAGTGTTCATTACAAGGAAGTGGATAGAGGTGAATAGTAGAGGGTGTATCCTAGGATTTACTGGCATGACATAGATGGTGATAGAGGGGAAAACGGCCTGTTCAGCGAATAGTGAGCAACCTGTCTGTGTACAAAAGGAGAGATACATACAAGAGTAATCGCAAAGACGCACATCACTGCAATTTCATACAATATATTCGATTTTGCGATTCGAATGGCCTGTCGTCTCTCATCTCCTTTTCCGCATCTGCCTCGTGAGACTGTTTGGGATGACACGATGGTTGAAGCATCAAACTGAGATTTGGCGGCTAGCTCCAGTGACCCTGCGATGGCTTTGTATGAGGGCGACTTGACAAGCCAAGTGTGTGCCCCAGCACTCACGACATAGAAAAGAGTCGATAAAGTAAAGAAAGTGAAGGCAGCCCGCTCCTCTGCGGAACCATCACTAGCAAGAGTCGCTGCCTTACCCCAAGTGGACGACATGGCACTCGCCACTTGAAGACTACTAACCACTACGGCTACTGCCGCTTGGCCTGTCATCATTGACTGAACAGACCCCGATCCATATAAAGAAGCAATGGCGACGACCGCAGTTTGAAGATATGCCCCAGCAGCATTTTGGGCGGCGCCGTTGAGTATGATGAATGCAAAGAACAATCCGGAGGGAGAAACGAAGTAAGTGCTGATGACGAATAGGAATACCAGTACGATAAGGCAAAAAATGCTCGAGCGTGTTCTTTGAGATGGACTAGTCTGCGTAAGATGTAAGGTACTAGTGACCCTAGATGTAGCAACTAGTACCTACTCGTTTGGAAGTTGCTGTTGCATGGGCGAGGAAAAGGAAATTCGATGCAGTACAGGCAGTCGAGAGGTACGAAGCAAAGGTACGCTGAAACTCTGAGCCCACCAGCCGCTCAGCAAAGTATGGCATTGCAGTGATGATAACTGTCCTCAGTAGATTAAAACCACGGCAGATGGACTGCACAAAGTATACTCGCCATTCCAGGGTAGCAGCACTGAGCACCCTAAGGTGAAAAATATCCATTGTACCTTCGTGGAGGCCACACTTTCCGTTGATAGTCTGGCATCGACAACATCTTCCGGCTGGTCCAGAGACAATGTCTCCGACTCTGAGCCTTGCAATATGGGATGATACAGTGCCTCAATAGACGGAGAACGGGACCGCAGCATATTGGCGGGAGTGTAGGAGCAGAAGCGAGTATCAATGTCAAATTTAGCATCAAGGTGAACCTAGTTAGAAAAGGGTATCTGGCTATTTTCGATACTTCGCCGAAAAGTGCCAGACAATAACCGATTCCTGTCAAGTCATGTCAGGACTCTAGTATAGTAAAAAGCAGCCAATATGTGTATTATCAGGTAGCAGACTGGTGGGAGGGGGCTCAGGATAGGTAGGTTCTTGACACTGCCAGGAGAGAGGTAAAGATAGCCAAAAATAGCCAATTAGACTCCCCTATTGGACCGCCCACTGACTAGCATCTCGAAAATATCACAAGCGAATTCGAGTCATAAAAGTGAAATTGTCTAGATATTTTTGGGGATAACTTGATTTTCACCTTCCTCAAGCTCCAACGCCGTCAGGGCGCGCCGACGTTGTAATTCCTTTCTGGCTTTCCTCGTAGTTTTACGTTCAAGATTTGCCATCTCATCCTTGTGCTTCCATCTCATCTTCTTTCTCTCTTGCCGCTCTGTCTTAAGTATTGAACGCCATTTAAACAACGCCTCTGCGCGGGCTTCTTGAGGCGAACGCCCATTCAGGTGTTTGACCTCGTACGTCAACATCTCCTTACGCATCGCCTTGACGCGAATTTGATATTCTTTAAATCGCTTGAGCTTCTTGGCCCTTGAATGAGGATTGGATAATTCTTTGTGCAGAAACGGCTCAACGGGAGCATCATCGCCTACAGTGTTATCCGAATGGGGGTTCATTATCGAAGCGAGGAAGAGGCCCAGTCATAGAAAGTGTGAATTTCGGGAGTTCATAAGTAACCTTTGAAACGACATCGTGGGTTGCATCATAACTGGAAGCTAGTTATGCATGTTATGTATGAGCAGAAGAATGATAGTTGGGCATCCACAGATACATACGCTCCGATATTTGGGCTTTCGGTGCTTCGGGCCACGGAATGAGATGCCGTTCACCCGTAGATAATGGCAGGCGAGGCACTGTACTTGTTGCAAAGCGTTGCCAATCGAAGCGTCGGAGGAAAGGATTCCAGAATGGCTCTGAAGTGCCGAGTCTTCTTGCAAAAACCCTTTGAGATGCGGTCAGCCTGTAAAAAAAGCCGTAGAAGTGGGTGCAAGCCTACGGCGTGTTTTGAGATTCCATACTCTTGGAACCCAGTGGCGACGGTAAATTATAGTTGCCGATGAACAGCTGACACCGTGAATAATGGTAATTTCTGTTGCTCTTCATCTTGTTGTCATCGTTCCCAGGCTGCTCAACGGAATGGGTACCAGGTTGAAGAAAACACAAGAGCAAGATAAGCTAACCACTGAAGTTCCTTTCACAAAGACCCTGTTGCTAACTTTGTTGATACTTAATACTTCGTGCAACGTATTGGTCTTGTCCCCTAGAAGTCGTATCTGGTCCCCAGGTACCACGTTCCAGTATTTTATTCTGTCTTTGGGTCGGACAGATTTGATTTTCGGGTCTCGCATGCTGGTCCGCTTCAGCCATTTCTTGGGAAAACCTTCCATGTGCCGAAAATTTGTTGTCCATGGTGAGTTGACTGCACCATGGATCAGCTGTTGACGGGTCAGTCCAAAGCGAGCCATCTAATGTTGCTTTATCAAGTCGAATGACTAAGTAAGGCAGATTTCTGAGGGTCGCGTTGGCTGTCAGATTACATACCAAGCTCACTGAAAATATGCATCACGTGATGAAGCTCTATATTTGTCCCTGAGCGTCTCATTTTAAGTACATGGGACAAAATATATCGTGACAACATCGTGACAATGATATACAACCTGATATGAATTTATAAGATGAAAAGATGTAAATGATTTCACTAGCGTGTCCATTTCTTTATCCAACTGGGACGGTTGACTTCGAACTGTTCCATGTGCTCGGGGGACTTACCTCCTCAGATTCGAGAGTCTAGAAGTCTCGGCGTCAGAAGAATGAGGGCCATTGAAGGTACGTGCCTACCTCAAGAAGCACGCCAAGGACTTGATCAACCTCTGAAGGACGAAAGCTCCCGCCAGATGCAATCAGCCTCCTGTACTCTCCCATCCTCCCAGTTGTGCCTGCCTCTGTCTGAAAAGCCACAAAATCGTCAAACATAGTCTTTCGCCGCTTTCTGTACTCTATAATTTCCTCTCTTAGATGATCACACGCCTTGCTCAGCTCCTCTGGGTCTACTGGTATATTTGAGTGGAGCTCGACCAAATCGGAAATATCCTCTGTTGCCTTCCGTTTACCTTTGGCCTTCTCCCCAACCGATGATTCGCCATCATCAATATCACCATCGATATCATATTGAGCAGTAGCTTCTGTGACAACCAGATCACCGTTGGCCACATCCCGGATTTGCTTCTCTCGAACTTCCTCATCCTTGATCCATTTCTCCCATCCCAATCGGTATCGCCTCCCCATCTTGAGTAGTAATTCGCCTTCGAGACTATTTAGTGATTGCTTGGTTTGCGTCAAGTTTTCTGCTTGTGATTTGAGCTGACTAACTGTCCGCTGACTCTCCAAGATCTCCGTTTGTATATTGGTTAACAGTGCCTGGGCCTGGTTCATGTCTCTTTCTTTGTCGCGAAGTTCCTGGTCGAATGACGCAGCCAGGCTATCCAGCATCTTAGCCATGTCGTTGATACATCGCGTACTTGCGCGTTGGGCCGCTACAGAATGATGAAGTGGAGGGCGATCACCGTTTGCAGGGACAAAAGTAAAGTTAGGGCCTGGCTGTGAGGGAGGGAACGCTGCTTGCGCGTTTCTGAAGGACATTGAGGTAGCACGAGAAGTAGGGATGGGGGAGGAACGAAATTTCTCATCCTCGAGAATATAGTCTTCCGCACTTTTACCATCACCATTCACCACTTTCGGATCAGCACCGTGGTCAATAAGCAACTTGACGAGACGTTTGCTACGACATCTGGCTGCCATTGTCAGCGCTGTCTCGCCATCTTCGTCTTGGAAATTGATGACGTCGGCTAATTCCTTGGGATAACCAGCCAGTCGACCAAGAATGATTTCCATGTAATATCTTGCCGCATGCGTCTTCCCCTTCGTCATAGCTACGTCCACCACGTGATGAAATACAGTACGATTATAATTGTCAATATTGAGCGTCGAACGATGCAAAAGTTCATGAAGCTCTTGGAACTTCCGCACATCATAATTATTGGCAAACATTACACTGCGCATGAGGGCAGTTTGTCCAGCTTTGTTGACTTTGAATATGTCTGCACCAGCTGTCAAAAGTAATTTGACTATTCGGATACGACCCATCGCACATGCCCAATGCAACGAGGTATGTCCGTCATCGTCAATAGCCATATTAGGATCGAAGTCTGAGGGCGGGTTGATGAGAACAGAAGGTATTTGGTTAGAGTCCGAAATGAAGTATTCCAGAATTTGATCTCCGTATGTCCTCGCTTCATTGGTACCATTCAACTTTGTTTCATCTTCAGATATACCCTCGTATCTGACCTCTCCACTTCGACGGTAACGACGTCTCCGATCTGATGTATGGGTATCATCATCTGCTAGGTTCACATGAGAATGCCTAAGACTGTTGATAGGTGAAGGTGTGCGAGAGCTTGACGATGCTTCTGATGGAGACGGAGTCATTGAGCCGTCCTCTGAGCCCCGCCCAGACAGACTATCACGGTCTGAATCACCGTCAACTATCTCTTGAGTATTTCTCCGAGTAGATCGCGTACTAATCAGAGAGCCACCAGCACTCTGTTCTCCAGGTCCACTCCGCCGGGAGGGTTTCGTTGTACTTCCGGTGTTAGAGGCGAGGTGTTTCGGCGCAAGAGGCGGGCTCTTGGCAGCAGGTTGAAACTCGATGATGGGCCGTAGCAGATGTTCGCAATTATATTGCTTGGCCAATGCGAGACCTCTATCTAAGGGGATCCAAGTACCTATCCCGGATGTTGATAAGACCCATTGAGAAAAATTCGCATGACACATACCTTGATACTTGCCATAACCCCCCTGTACTTTTTCGTGAGTTCCCTTTTGGACTTCGCGTTCCAACACCCGAGTACGCTGTGGCTTATCAAAACCAGCAACTTTGAGAATTTGTGTCGCGTTCAGCCAGGAGTCGTCTCGCCGCCGCATCACCGCAACACCTTTACACATCCTAAATACTCATCCTTCAGAAAAATGCGCGTATATTTCCGTGTACAAGCATTCTTACATCTCAAAGACGGGAATGCCACTGTAGGTAGCCTATAGATTTCGTCAGCAGCTGAGCTTGAAGGGTACAGGAAGTAACACTTGTGTACCTTGAAGATCTGAGCGTCGGGCATGAGTATATTGTGATGAAGCCAGAAAAACCCTAATAGAGGCAGTAGTATCGTGTGAGGATACAAGTACACCAGTCAGGTTCCAGACTAGTTGTGAAGCAACACAGACAAACAAGGAGCTATCCCATCCTCCTGTGGAATCTCATGTCCCATGCAGCCACTCTCTAGCAGTCACCTTTCACTTACCATAGAGATTGTAGGAGTGAAGCAGATGTTGTATTATTGTAGATTTACACTACAATCTTCAGTATCCACACACCAACCATCTGTATACTCAGTTCTGGGATCCAGAAGATTGCATTATGTTGATTTGAGATCTGGTGCTTCCATTGATCCAACTAGAATCTTGGATATAGTAAACCTAACAGTATCGTGGAAGATTGGGTAACAATGAGTCAGTGTTTCAGGTCCTGGCCATTGATAGTTTTACTCAAGTAGAATTGGTGGGAGCATGGCTGAAACAGCTGGAGCTTCCAAGTTTCACAGCAAGTGGATGTGATACATTACCCAAGAGTGGCTGAAACAACTCAAAGAGAGAAAGGCATTGGGGAGGCTACTCAAGTAAGGAGCCCAAGGCACACAGTTATATTCCCTGTGCAACTTTATCATATGTACACATCTCCTCAAAGATTCATTACCATGGACAAGTTCCACAAATGTGTAATGAGCAGGATACATTGTATTCTGTGCTAGTATATAGAAAATTGACAGCCACATACTTCATGATAAGGATCCAACTAGGTGCAAGAAAAGGCCCCTCTTGTAAGAGGACTACACTAAAGTCCACTCCTAATGCACTAGTGCACTGAAGTGACCCTGCACTAATTAAATAACAATTACTCAACATCTTCCCACTTTGTGGCAGTAGTAGATATAACTGATATCCTTAGTTATCTAGAGCTGTAAATGTTGTGCATGCAAATTGTACTTTAGCTAGTTCTTTATTGAATAACTTGCTCCAATGACTCACTGATTCAAGATTCCAGATCCTTGCCCAGCTGGCAGATAGAGCAGAAGCCATAACAAAAGAACTAGCTACACTCTCAAGAACTGCTACTACCATAGCAACACTATCCCAACACCCAGACCTACTAGAAAACCCTAGATCAAGAAACTTGTTGTGAATATGACCACCAATCCTGTCCCTTCCCTCTCATGGAACCCTAATGGCAATGGAGAAATCTTAGACTTCTCTAACCCTCTGAACATTGTTTGCTCTACTGGAAGCCCCTATTTTCAGCACCTAGAGCTTATGGGCATCAACCTCCTTTTGGTACTAGATACACCTCCACAACATTTTCTCACCCACCTCACTCTTCCTATACCTACCCTGGCCCCCAATCTATCCACTCTATCTCATGAAATTGGCACCAAACCTAAGCTATTCACTGGTGAACCCACTAATTACATCCAATTCAACCAAAACTGTGAACTTTTCCTGCACTTAAACTAATACATATATCAGTCAAATAACCAACATATTCTCTGTAAGAACTTAGACTGAAACATCTTAGAACCACTCCTAGTCCAAGTTAACAAGGAGAACTCAATAGAGTCCTTATTCAATTCATGTAAGCTTGTCAGGTATATGTAAGGGCAACCAGAGTGGAGTAGACTCTAGGAGAATTCTTAGCTAATATTATACTCCTAAATATATTACAACTTATCTCTAGGAGAATCCTTAGAGATTAGGATAAAGCTCCTGGGATATACTTCTACAATATATACTCCTACTACTGAGGTGTCCCTGATCCTATAGTTCTGTTAGTTAGGGTCAGTATCACAAATGGCCACTTACTGATTTGTGATTGCTTGATTTGATAATCAAAGTGCTCAAAAAAGTGAAGTTAAACAAGTAGCAAAAGATATTGTTAAGTTTAAGGTTTATCCTTAGACATACAGTCCTTAAATATATAATTGTGGTGGTCTATATACTAGGACAGCCTACTACATAATCACTACCTATTGTTCTATATATAGGAGTGCTATTGTTCTTGAAATAGAGATAACCTAACCATCTTAGGGCAGTCCTTTGTTCTATTCAAGAATAGATGATAATCTATAG
>Ga0153938_1000285_pt1 | contig 20030 bp, 19 predicted proteins | sample TSNY022MetaG_FD_104740 | JGI IMG/M metagenome (GOLD analysis project Ga0153938, IMG submission 104740) | Attine ant fungus gardens microbial communities from New Jersey, USA - TSNJ022 MetaG | ecosystem: Host-associated > Fungi > Mycelium > Unclassified | place: USA:New Jersey: Brendan T. Byrne... | reverse complement strand
GGTCAGGATCCTCTGCTTCCAGGAATTGCTCGATCGCACGCAACTGCTTGGCGATGTGGCGTGGGTTCTCCTTCTTGACGCCGTTGATGAAGTGCTGGAAATCATAACAATTCCAGCGTTTGCATAGGCGCTCCATGACATCGATCCAATCCGTCGGCTCCTGTCGTCTGTTGCCCGTCCAGCTGATTGATGCTGCCTTTACGGTCACTCAGATAATGGCTGCAGATGAAGTTATAGGCCTCGTCATAGATATGGCTCTTTCCACTGACGATCTTGTAACTGACCGTCTTGAATGCATACGCATCCGGCACCGAGTACTTGCAGGACTTGTACAGAACGTAGGGGAGAGCGGCTATCTCATAAGACTGGAAGCTGTTTGGTGATGTCTCATAAACAGAGGATACCGTGATTTGAAAAGTCTCCTTACCGTGCACTGAAAGAAACCTCCCTGATGATTCCGGAAAGAAGGGGAGCCGATATTTCATTCGTAATAGCAATGGTCAGCGAAGCTGTTTTTAGTACAGCAGCCGGAACATAATTACCGATCATACCACCCGTTTCCCTTTGTTTTGTTGAAAGACATGGAATCTCCGCAAAAGCAATAGAAGAGTCTTCTTGAACAGTTGGAACTGATGTGACATTTTCCTGCATCTGCGCATGGGCTTCCTTACGGAATTTGCGTTGCCATACATAATAGCTTTGCTCGAGAATACCGTTTTCTTTCATCCATTGTTTGGCCGATTGACAACCTGCTGGGCGTTGCTGACACGCCAGAATAATTCCTTTCCAATACTGTGCTCTGACTTCGTGAGTACATTGATCCATTGTTTAGTGCCTCCTGATGATAAATATGTTGCTTTTACAAAGTATAAACTAAAAATCAATTTAGCGAAAGGCGAGTGTTTTGACGCTTACTTTGAATTTCCGCCTAATTCCCGTGTTTATGCGGATTTCTGCAATTTAGTAGTAAAAATTCAGGAAGATCACAATATACAAGCCGATCCCTGCTGTCTTAGGAAGTTCACAAATAAACTCCTACTCAAAATTTTCAGGGTAGGAGTTTTAGTCACATAATTTCTAGAATTTTACAATCAGATATTCTGGCTTTCCATTAATATAAAAGAATCCGCAAAAAGCAAAGAACTAATTAGGGTATTACCAGCAACTATTGTATAATCATCAGCACCACTAATAATATTATTAAGTAATTCAATTAAATTCACTTTAACGTGAATATTATGTAATATACCTACAAATTCGCCATTCCTTATTTTTAATGCTTTTGTTATTATGCCATTAAAGTCCCAATTAATAATGTCACTACCAACATCTATAATTTCAACGATATAAATTCCTGATTTGATTTTATTTATAAATTCATCAAACTTAATCACATTGTCTATATTAAAAATCATGTTATTTAAATATGGATTAGACGGTGTTCCCCAGCTACGCTTTGAGTTTCCTGTACTATCTATTTTTAGTAAAGATGAAGTACGTTTATCATGGTATCCAGAAACAATTGTTCCATTTTTCACTAAATATTTTTTTTCACATTCAATACCTTCATCATCAAACGGCTGCGAACCAGTCATCCAATCTATTTTGCCATCATCAATTATTGATAATTTGGAACTAAACTTAACTTTTTCAATTCCTTCTGTACATTCTCTCTTTCCATTAAAGTTTAATGCTATTGATTTATAAAAAACATTATATATTGCCTTAGGTGATAACGCAAATAAACTATTTTTAGACCCATATATTTCATTTGGCAATATTATCTCTTTTTTTTCCAGCTCTTTTTTTAGAAAAGTTTTTATATCATTCTTACAACTATAGTATAAATTTTTTTTCCCATTCAAATCAAGGAAAAAATTGAAAACCGTCTTTTTATATGAATTCTCCGCTTCTTGAGTATCAATAATATTAATTAAGTCTTCTATAATGGTAATTCTATATGCCCAATAATCAATTTTATACAATCTCATTGTTTTATCAATATATTCACTTAACTTATATGGTTCAATATCTCGTATATCATCATCATATATTTTTAAATCTTTTACAATGTTATTACTGCTTATTTTTAAGTCATAAGCGACAACATCGCCCCATCGTGAATTAAATTTCACATTGTTAATTAAATTATTTATATCAATATCATAATCTGCGAAAGATGAAAGACCCATTTTTCCCTTATTGATAACTCGTATTGTATTATAAGAAGATTCATTAATACTAAACTTATTTACATTTCCACATGTTGAGATTATTTCTCTTTCAAACCGATTACAAGAAAATAATTCTGCTTGCTCAAAACATGTAAGAGCCTTATTAAGAATATAAGCCTTTTCCAATTTCATGTTAGAATTCCTCCACTCGACATTTAAACCGTATTGCAGGAGCTGTAACACTTACAGGTAAATGTCTTTGATTTTCTTTACTGCAGAACATACCTGTATTTGTTTTAGTATTACTGCTCAAATCAGAAATACTCAATAAGGACTCCTTATTACCAGTAATAATTATATTATTTGTTTGACCTACAATTTTACCCATTTTAATAACGAATGCTGCATTAGGTACTATTCTAAACTTAAATCCCTCAGTTGTAGCACTTTTTACCCCTCTGATGTAGAGTCCAAATTTAATACTGCTTATCATATTATCCACATCCCCTGTTCCAGGTTTTACAAATATATTGCTCATTCGTACTATTGGAGGATGGCTAAAATTGACTAACCTCGAATTTCCAGTCAGTGGTAAGCCAAGGAGTTTATTTGCCCTTCGATCAACCAAATAATTACTAAATGTGCCTTGTTCAATGATTTTAGTTTTTCTTCCTAAATTCCCCTGATCATCAAACAGGTAGGAACCCTTATAGTTATCTAAAGACGGGTCATCATTTACATTCAATAAATCATTAGATATTAACCCACCTTTTATAAATTTATCACAATCCATTGCTTTTGTATCTATCTCAGACATATGACCTATTGTTTCATGAATAAAAACACCTGCACTTTCATGATCCAATATTATATCATAAAAATCCTTGTTAATACTAATAATAGGTAACGTTGTCAAATAACTCTCTTTTAAAATATTACACTGCTCTTCGAATCTTTCTAATGCCTCATTTAAAGCTATTCCTCCTGATGCAATTGAATAATGACGAATATTTTTATTTTTATTTATAAATATAGCTCCATTAAAAGAATGATCGTCGAAATTTTGAATTATTATACTGCCTAAAGAATTTATATAAATTTTTTCTTTTATTATTGAACCATAATTGAGTACACATAAATGCAAATTACATGAGTTTTTTAATATCTCCATCTTATTATTAATATAATCAATAGCAACCTCAAAGTTTTCATTATTATTAGATGTATGATTAAATAATACAATAGAGTTAAAATCAGTAATTTCATAATGAAAGTCATGTTTTTTATTTTTATATATTTCTATATGTCTAACAAGAGAGTCTAATAGCTGTTCAATTTTATTAATATCATTGAAATATGCATAAAGTACAGATGATTTGTAATATATACGAAGCTGTCCTCCCAAGCTTGTATTGCTACTTATATCCTCAATTACTAAATCCCTTTTCCTAAATCGCTTTGTTTTTGTTTTTTCAATATATACTTCTATAATATATTTGTCGTACTTCTGGATTAATTTTAAAATTTCATTATACATATCAAATTCTTTCTATTATATAATTATTTATTATAAGAAAATCAATACATTGTTTTTTCAAAAATGTTTTAATTGCATCTTCAGGTTCCTCTACAATAGGCTCATCGCAAAGATTAAATGACGTATTTAGAATCATCGGTACATTAGTTAATTTATAAAAATTGTATATAAGTTCCCAATAAAGACCACATTCTTGCTTAGAAACAGTTTGAATTCTTGAAGTATCATCAATATGCTTAACTCCTGGAATTAAACATGCCATACCCTTCTTAACTCGTGCAACTCTAAGCATGTATGGGCTAATATCATTTATCTCAAAATAATCTTTTGCATATTCTTCTAAAACACTAGGAGCAAGTGGACGCCACCATTCTCTCCCCTTAACACGAATATTCATTACAGTTTTAAGTTCTTCTCTTCTTGGATCACATAGCAAACTTCTATGTCCTAATGCACGTGGTCCATACTCCGATTTGCCCTGAAACCATGCAATTATTTTTCCCTCACTTAATAATTGAGCACAATCCATTGCTATAGATTTTGTTTTTCTAACGTTAATATGTAACTTATATTTTTCTAAAGCATACTGTACATCATTCTCACTATATGTTTTTCCAAGATAAGCATTTTTCATAATATAATTTCTTTTTTGAGATAAAATAATGGCATCTCCATAAAGTGCACACCCTAACCCTATACCACCGTCATCAGCCGCTGGCTGTATGAAAATATTCTCAAAAGATGTCTTTTCTATTATTTTCTCGTTTGCACTACTATTCAATGCTACACCACCAGCTATGCATATGTTTTTTTCCTTTGTTATATCATAAATTCTATTACATAACTTAATAAGGTTATCTTCCAACTCGCTTTGGATCTTGTATGCTAAATCAGCCCACTTTGCATCTGTTGGATCATTTTCCCATGTTCGTAATAACCCATATGTATTATTTGTTTCCGTGACATTTACCTCTTTTGGGTTATCGTCATATAATATTCCACTATTCATAAAAATATCAATGTCATTATTATTGTCGAATATAGAATATTCTCTATATGATTCTCCATTTCCATAGGCGGCCAATCCCATTACTTTTCCTGGGTCGAGAGATAAGATCATACCATGAATACTATAAGCTCCACCGAGTCCCCAAATATTAGAGCGGCTACTTCTAGTTGTATGGTAATGAAGTATATCTTGTCCATTTCCCAAATAAATACTTTGTCGTTCATAGCTATTATCATATTTATCTAAGCAGCCTCCTCCCCCATCCATTACTAATATTGCAGCACTATTAAAGGGGGAACACAGATATGCACTTGCAGCATGTGCTAAATGATGTGAAATTTGAACAATTGGACATCTCTTTCCCACAACACTTCTAATTTCAGCCTCCTGCTCCGGAAATTTCCCTATATTATCTACAACCACTAAATCAATTTGTTCTGCACTTATCTTCATTGCATTTATACAATATTTTATACATTCAGTAACACCAACAAAATCTGAATCATTTCGATTTTTGTCGCCATAATTACTGATCCCTTTTCGCCATCCTGCTGATTTCTTTATCCTGTCTAACCGTTCTGCTTGAATGGCTACAATATTTTTCCCGTGTTTAATTGCCGCATTAGCACTGTGCCCATCTCCGTTTGGATCACCACCACACTTAACGCCTAATACATAAGGTGTTTTATCTTCATAACTCTGCATTTTTTTTACCTCAATATTTAATTATAATCGAAAAAAAATTTCATTCTTTCATGCGCTTCTTTTTGTTCTACATCTAAAAAACAACGACTAACATATGGTGCATATGCTTCACCTTTCAACGTAAGATAATATTGGTTTTCTAGCTCCTTTATAAATCCTTCTTGGATCAAACCATATAACTCTTTTTCAAAAAAAGCACTAATTGGGTATCCAAATTCACTTGTAAAGCCAGTCTTATCAATGTTTAGATAGTAAGGAAAGAGGGTCATATGTCTTATCATCTTATTATATGGTGTCATTTTCAATCCATGTTTAATTGGTATTTCACTATTATCAAGCATGCTAATATATTCATCAATTGCCGAAACCGAATCATAAACGTAATTACGACTTACTGATGTTGCTCCAGCACCAATTCCAATAGTTTCCCCTGTCCACGAATATTTATTATATACATTTTCATATCCTACTAGTCCAAACTCATCAATAGTATTATGTAGATATAATGAATCCGAAAGCAACTCATTAGTCACTTCTTTGTATTTAACCTCCTCATATTCTGATTGCTGCTCTGGATAAATACCATTCCGAACCTGATTATACAATATATTTTCTTTATTTAACAGTAAGCTATATACACTAATATGTGGTACGCCTAAGCTAATGACCTCACTTAAGGATTTTTCCCAATGATATACTTCCTGGCCCGGCAACCTATACATCATATCAACATTTACATTATTAATTCCATTATCCATACAAGTATTATATGCAGTCAGAAAGTCAGAATAATTGCCTTGTACTTTAAGCATCTTTAAGTAATAGTCATCAGTACTCTGCAATCCCATGCTAATTCTATTAAACCCAAGTGATCTTAATAACTCAACTCGCTTTTTATTAATTGACACTGTTGTGGCTTCCATACAAACTTGCTCAGCAGCCGATAAGTTTATATATAGATTCAATGTATCAATAATTGATGTAAGACTCTCATCGCTTAGTAAATTCGGTGTACCACCTCCAAAGTAAATTGATTTTATATCGACGGATTCAAATGCACCAGATTCATTAAGCAAATGCATATTCTTAATTAACGCCTTAACATACCGTTCTTCCATTTCTTCAGTATATATATTGAAATCTAAATTAAATGCACAAAATGCACAAATTTTTTTACAAAAAGGAAAATTAATAAATATTGCTGATGGGACTTTTTGAAAAATATTAATCGGATTTATACTTTTCATATATGGCGGATAATTATGTATAGCTCCTATATTTTTAAATTCCATTTTTAACCTTTCATTAGTAATGTTAAGTTATTTGTTTACAAATACTAATCAATTGTAAATAATTAATTGTTTGTTGATAAGAAGATGAATAAATCTAATGATTTTTTCTTTTTTCTCTTCTGTTATATTGTTTTTTTCCATTACCCTCTCAGCGCAGTTTTCAATGGAAATGAAATTTTTGCATGTCTCTAAAATATCAATGCCTATATGAGATGTTTGGAATAATTCATCTGTATCAAAATTATACACAGTAAAGCAAATATCTTCATCGCGCCATTTTATATTTTGACTCCTAATAATACTACTCATAACATATCCTCCTAGTTTTTTATAATATTGGGTTGTACCAATATGGCTTATTACATTTCTTCCATTCGTGGCTGTTTTCCCTTCTGCAGTGTCAATCATGTGTAAAATCAGTAATTTCTCAGCTTTTTATTCACCAAAACAGCCTTTGCCTACTTTGACCGTGAAGCGGTCTGGTAAATTTGAAGGAATTAAAATCAGCGTATCAAAACAAGGTTGCTGAATTGCGGTTTATATGTGCAACCAACAATGAGTATCTTTTTCTAAATAATTACCAGTAACACCATATGCAACACCTCTACAACCACCACATTTTTCAACATAATCACAAGTCTTACAAGGTTCGGAATACAAGTCTCTATTATTTATATTAGTAAGTATGCTACTATTTTCCCAAATTTGAGAGAAACTTTTTTCTTTTAAATTTCCAATAGGTATATCCAACATAACACATGGTATAACATCTCCATTGGATTTTATACAACATACCCCGTTACCAGCTTGACATCCGTTAAATAACCGTCTTCCGTAAAGTGATGAGTCTATAAGAATTTGTTGCGCTTCATGCGTTATAAATTGCATTTTCCCACTAAGCCGTCGCCTATTATAATCCCATAATTCGAGAATATCCTTCCAAACTTCCGGCGGTAAATCAATCTCGGTCGTTCCTCGTCCAACCGGAACAAATTGCGAAAGATTAAATGCATCAACATTAAGTTCATTACAAATTTGTATTACATTTGGTAATTCTTTGTAATTTAGTTTTGTTGGAGTCATACAAACATTTACCTTCATGTCCACTTTTTTCAGGAGCGAAATAGCATTTAATGCTTTATCAAAAAGTCCATCCACTCCTCTAAAACTATCATGTGTTTTATGATTACTTCCATCCAAGCTAATTTGCACATGATTCACTCCCCATTCCTTCAACTTTGATGCATACTCTTTATCAATGATCAAACCATTTGAGCCAATTCCCACACAAATTCCATGTAATATACATTTCTTAATTATCTGCTCAATATCAGGGTGGAGTAGTGGTTCTCCACCAGAAATTCCTATTTGAAATATTCCTAGCTCACCTAATTGGATTATAATATTTAATATTTGCTCTGTATTCAGGTCATCACTTCGCCCCATGGCAGCTGCACTTGAACAATGTCTGCATCGGGCATTACAATATGAATTGATACAAAACGCAGCATAAAATGGATATTTTAATCGTGTCATAATTTAACAAACATGTATATGTTTGCATCCTCCTTTGCTAATAATCTTATAGGCAATTGCAAAATTGCCAAACTCATTGATTTTACTGGGTTTTCTTACTTGTTTTGTATAAATTTTCTCTCAGGTGCGGTATAATAGTAAATGTCAAAGCAAACTTCTATAACACATCAGATGAGAATTTATGACTACTAAATATCATCAGATCACTTTGAAAGAAACCTTTTCAGACTGTAAGGATCATTTCTTTGACGATATCCCTTCCTTTTTCTGGCTTCTCGAAGAACATATCGACATGAATCTCTTTCTTCCGGCTTTTTCCGTGCTTTCTATCAGGTCCTGGGACGGAAATGTACCTCCCCTCTTATCGATTTCCTTTCGGCTCTTATCCTTCAGAAGATTTTTTCAATTCCTTCCGGTTCCCAGCTCATCCTCTTCCTTAGTCTCTGTAAAGAATTGCGGGAGTTCTGCGGGTCCGAAAAAATCCCTGATACATCTCTTCTCACCCGCTTTAAGCAGGGGTTCCTTCCCTAGTAGAGCGAGCAATCAACCACTTTAAAATCAACATGTGCATTGCCGAAAGAAAAGCCCGGAACCATCTGACCACAAAAGCGGATGTCTATCTGGCAGGCATTGCTAGTCAGCTGACCGCCATCGCGGCTTACCAGATGAGTTGCCCACAATACATAAGAACCTGAAACCTGATGTTCTATGTCAATTCAGAAACAATTCTGAATAATGACCTGTTTTTTCTCCTTATATAAAGGAAAGTTATCCACATTAAAGAAGAAAGTCATTTAACAATTACCTGTAATAATCTTATCAAATCAGTTATAATCCTCTTTCCTAACCAGATTAAATAGTATTAATATTATAATTAAATGAGTTAAGCCCATAACCCCCCATACTCTCGCTATTCCAAATCTATCAGCAGCTATGCCAGAGAGCATTGAACTAATTGGATATATAATTGTCGTTATCATATAACTCATTGATAGAACTCTCCCTCGAACAGATTCATCTATTCTATTTTGAAATTCGGTAATATAGCTAATATTAAACCATGACAGTGTAGCTCCGAAAAAGAAAATCACAATTGTCAATAGAATAACATTTGGCATAAAACCTTGTAAAGCATATAGCACCCCTAAGACTATACTGCTCGCTGAGGTAAACCTTATTAATTTGTTTATCTTTACTTTACTCAGTAATAACGCTCCTACTACTCCTCCCAATGCATCTGCCCCCTCCATAAATCCATATACAGTTGAAGAAGTATTAAAAATTTGTCGAACATATAATGCCAATAAGCCTGATGATGACAACATAATGCTTCCAGAGATCGACATAGTCAATAAAATAATGAGTCTTTTTTGACTAAAAAAATATTTAAAACCATATTTTATATCTTCAATTACGGAAACTCCAAAATTGTCATTTGTTATTTTTTTTTGTTCTACTTTAGTTTTAGAAATAACAAATGCCGATAATATTGAGGTGAAAAAATTTGCTATAGTAGACAATAAAATGCCAAAAGAATAATAAGCAATACCACTTAGTAGGTTGCCAACAAATTGAAATGCATTTTCACCAGTAGTTATTTTAGAATTTGACTCTTGTAAATTATCCTCTCCTACAAAGCTTGGTATTGCAGATGTTGAAAGTGTAGTCTTTGAATTATCAATTATTGCATTCATAAATACAACAAAAATAAGCCACCAAATATTCATCAGATTTAACAAATATAGTATTAAAAGAAAAATCATCAGACCTGAACGGCACAAATCAACTATAATCCATGTTTTTCTTTTATCAAATTTGTCAATAAAAACTCCTATAAAGACAGAAAACAACAATCCTGACAGCATTCTTGCAGATGATAATAAACTAACTAGTGTCGCTGAATTTGTCAACTCGGCAGCATACCAAGTTAAAGTTACAAACAATAAAGCTTTACCAAAAGATGTTGTAGATCTACTTATAATTAATAACGTCATATTTTTTTTGCTTTTCATTTATCATCTCCTTTCCTGATCCAACAGCGTGGATCTTCTGCCAAAGCATCTCCATGATACGACAAGGCAGCGGCCCGACAACCACCACACCTATACTTATAAGTACATATTGCACACTCTCCACTTAATTTATCTCTGTCAAGAATATTTAAATTCTGATTAATAATATCATTTAAATCATCTTTCAAAATATTCCCAATTTTAACAGGCAGCATCACACATGGATGAACATCACCATTTGGTAGTATGTAACAATGCGACTGTCCTGCCAAACATCCGCACCGACCAAAATACCTAAACAACGATTCGCTATGTTTGCTTGTTATTGCTAAGCGTGGATCATGATATTGAATACGCATTTTATTTGCTAAATCCATTTCAAACTTTCTGCATAATGTATAGAAATCGCGCCATTGTTGTGGAGATAAATCTATATCTTGCTTACCTCTGCCAGTAGGAACGAAACTTGATATGTTAATAGCATTAACTCCGAGTTCATTTCCCAATTTTATTATTTCTGGTAATAATTCATAATTATATTTCATAGGTGTAAAGCCAATAGTTGTAGACATACCCAATGTAACACATTTTTTTATAGCATCAATTGCCTTTTCATGGCAACCATCAACCCCTCTAAAAGAATCATGCTTCTTCGAGTCTATATCATCTATACTAATGAGGATGCTTTTTACTTTATATTTTTTAAGCTTTTCAATTTTATCATATGACATATCAATGCCATTTGTTGCTATCGCAACAAACATGTTAATATCATTGCAGTATTTCAAAATGCTTTCTATATCATCATGCAAAATAGCTTCTCCACCGGTTAAACCCAATAAAGAAATGCCTGCCTTGTCTAGTTTATTTATCACCCTAATAATATCTTTTGTTGATAAACACTCTGATGATGAACAAGTATTATATTCCGCATTTATAGAACAATGCTGACACTTTGCATTACAGCGATTTGTAATTGCAAAATTGACATGCTTTATATTTCTGAGTATATTTTCTTGTTTCAACATTATACCTCTTCTAATCAGTCTTATTACTATCGTCCTTATAATAATTCATTGCAAAGGCAAGAATGTCAAGCAAAGCTTTCTGCCAACATTCTTACCTTTGATCAACTAAATAACCGGCCAACCATCCGCACGTAACTTACCTAATTCGTCACAAAACAAATCCAAATCTGGATCCGCAATATAATTTTCTGACACGGATCGAAAATCTTCAAATTCTACAATGTCCGAATTAGACTTCTCCATTACTGTGCTATTAAATTTATATAGCATATTCTCACCTCCTTTCTTAAACAAACGTGCAATATCATTTTCGTGTATCTAAAAGGATTCGCAGGATAGAATCCCATTTATACAATCCGAACTATAGAATACCCTCTACCAGTTCGAAACCATCATGTATTTGGCAGAAATCGACACCCAACTCATGTGCGGTGTCGCTTATTTGATGAGTTCTCCATTACACTCAAGAAGCTAGAAGTCCAAAAAGTTTGAAGAAATTGTATTTTTCATAATTTTTAGGCTTATTAAAATATTCTAAATATCTAATATAAACATTTTCATGAAATTACAATTTTTACTCAATATATAATGAAAGTATTCACATTCAAGAGGTCCTAAATAATTATTAAAACCCTTACTTGCATAGTGTAGCTTATGCTTTCTCTAAAGCCAGTATTTATGCCGAACTTGCCTGAAAGTATCCTCAATATAGGTTAAATTGGTGCAAAAATGCTAATTTGTAATTCAGAAAGTCTTGTTTTTAAAGGATTTTGCAACAACACTATGCAAGTAAGGGTTTTTAATTATTTATAATGAAAATAATACTCAATACATACTATTTTTTATTTACCAATGGATTATCATAAAAACAAAACGGATCCTCCCCCATTAGATCATTATTAATTGCATATGCTGCTGCTCTACATCCCGAACAATTTTCTTTTATATTACATATTGAACATTTACCTTCAAATGCTCTTCCAATAATTTTATTTCTTATATCAGATGTTTCCCATATTTGACTAAATTTCTTATTTCTAATATTACCGAGCGATAGTGGTATGAAAATGCATGCTCTTATATCTCCCAAAGAAGTAATAGCACCATAACTATTTCCTGCCGGACATCCAGAATTTGAATGTTTCTCACTTTCAAAGATTGATAACAGTGGTTCCTCAATAATATATTCTAAATCACTATCATTTATTTTTTTGTCAGACCAGTATTGTAAGTGTCTCGCATAATCTTCCTTTGATATTAAAAGACTGTCTCTCAATTTATTTCCCTTTCCTACAGGCATAAAGCGTCTTGCACCATAAATACTCACGCCTAGCTGTTTGACTTTTTTGGTAATATCAGGCACTTGATCAATATTTAGCTTCATTACAGTGGTGACAACGCCTGTCGTTATACCTTCACTCACCAATCCAGATATTGCGTTAATAGCACTTTTATATGCGCCTTTATACTGCCTTATGTAATCATGAGTTTCCTCATTACTTCCATCTAAGCTAACTTGAATCAATGAAATGTTCTCTATCTTTTTCAGTTTTCTTATGTTTTTATCATCTAAAAAGAAGCCATTAGTGGTTATAGCGATCTTTATATTTTTATTTGATGCATATTCCAATATTTCCAATATATCACTTCGCATAAATGGCTCCCCACCACTAATCCCAATTTGATATATTCCTAAATCTGCAAATTGATTTATACACTCTATTATTTCATCTGTTGATAATTCATTTCCTGTGTTTTTGCATGGTATATCCATTCTACAATGAACACAACTATAATTACATTTGGATGTCAATTCCCATGATATCCAAAGTGGATATTTTAAATTTATACCTTTCATATATAACCCTCTCTTATAATAATAATTCCTCTTACACAAATGTTTAATACCTAACGTTACTCTTGCAAAGTAAATATGTTGGTATTGATACCAATGTAGCATCTGCTTTACTACTCTTTTATGGGAAAAAGAATACTTTTCTATTTAATGCTTGAAATATCATTAAAATAATTATTAATTTTACCATGATAATAGCCATAATAAGCAGCACCTATAGATGTTCCATTATCACCAGCTGCCGGCTGTATGAAAATATTATCGAAAAGCCCCCTTTTATACAACTTATAATTAGCAACACTGTTTAGCATTAAACCACCAGCTAAGCACAGATTCTTACTTTTTGTCATTCGCTTTAAAGCTGTAGCTGCATTAATTACAGCTTCTTCTGTGATTGTTTGTAATGCATAGGCTAAATTAGCCCTTTCTTTAAAAGTTTTTAAGGATGAAGAAATTTCTATAATTTTTTTATATGAATCATTGCTACAATAAAACTCTCCATCAATACCATAATCCACTAATTTTCTAAGAATTTTATACATTCTCTCATTCCCATATGATGCAAGCCCCATAACTTTTCCTTCACCAAAAAGTCCAAATTCCAGAAGATTTGTAATTACTCTATAAAACCCACCAATAGAGTTCTGAAGAGGTATCGTAATATCATAATATACTTCTCTGGATATACATTCGCCATAATGTGTTGTGATCTTATAAATATCTGTTCCATCACCACACCAGAAAGATGTAGTCTCTGCATGACTATCTGATATAAAATCACCTGCTCCATCCATAACCAAAACTGCTGATTCATCAAATCCAGAAGGATAATAAGCACTTAAGGCATGAGCCAAATGATGATTTATGAACGTTATTGAATCTGGATCTATATAATCTTTATAGTATCTCCTTATAAGAATATTATTTGCAACAATATTTGTAAAATCATCAATATGCAAGCCATAATTTTGTTCAAGATAATTTAATGATAACATGGGGATATGTTTATTGTATAAGTAATAGGAATGCTTTATCCTTGAAAGTCTTTCTTCTTCTATATATGCATAAACTTGATTGTCCTTACAAACACAAACTGAGAAATCATGTGATGACCCTCCTAACCCTAAGTAGTACATAAATTCTCCTTACTTTTTTTTTATGATGTAATCTCCTAAGCAAAGTATATCTATATTGGTTTTTAAAAAACACTCAATTGCATCCTTGGGTTCTTCTACAATAGGCTCTCCACGAATATTGAAAGAAGTATTCAGAACAACTGGTACACCTGTTAACTTTTCAAAAGACTGAATTAGCTTATAAAATCTAGGTGATAACTCTTCCAATACTGTTTGCAAACGAGCAGTACCATCAACATGTGTTACTGCAGGAATAATATCTTTTTTTTCTTTCAAGACATTAGCAACCATTAGCATATATGGAGAGGGAATTTCCAAGTCAAAATACTCTTTCTGCTTTTCCCACAAAACTGCAGGTGCAAATGGGCGAAACGGTTCACGAAATTTTACCTGTTTATTAATAAAGTCTTTCATATCACTTCTTCTTGGATCAGCTAATATACTTCTATTCCCTAAGGAGCGGGGACCACATTCACTACGCTCTTGGAACCAACCAATAATTTTTCCATCGGCTATCTCGGTAGCAATATAATAGAAAACATCATCACTTTTTACTGAATTCAATTTACTCTTATAGTTCTCTAATTCATGTTCAATTTCCACGTCTTGATACTCTTTACCTAAAAATGGACTGAACATCCTTTCATCTCCTTCCATGGCAAAACACTTTTACATCTACCTATTTATTACTATTTATGGTGTACCATAAAATAGATTCATACTTATTGTTTAAGTATTAATATAACGATTAGATCAAAAACTGTCTTTAATTGTTCCTGATCAGATTGAAATGCCTAAACACCGGAATATCTTTCGATTTTTGGGATATACATTCCCTTAGCAATCACAATCAGTGTCAAAGTTGAATGCACTGTAGAGCCAAGATTTACCAATATCTCATCAAAACCATAAACTAACAAGGACTCACTTCCTTCACCTTGTCATCATTAAGGTATTTCCCACACAAGATATAAATCCGTTTTTGGAATTCTTTTGTTTAGATTAGCAGAGCAAGCGGTGTTTGTAAACAACGAATGACCGAGTGGGCAAAAATAGGCACTGAGTGGTATTTTTCAATATAATATGTCGCTTTATGGACTATGTTGTCTCTTATATTTTGCATTTTGGGCAATGGAAATTATTTTTTGCTTTATTTCTCCACTAATCTTTGTTATAATGGCAAAAAAGAACTACTAATCCACATAGGTGATTGTTAATTGTGTGCAACTTCCCTTTATATAATGAAAAAACATGTCATTATTTAGAATTGTTTATAAACCAACACAAAACAACGGATTTTGTGCGCATTTTAATAATCCCGCCAAAGAATTATGATAATTAAATATGTTTTCAGGCAACTAAGGGTTTCAGGCTTCTTTTGTATTGTAGACAACTCGTCCGGTAAACCATGATGGCGGTCAACTGACTGGCAATGCCTGCCAGATAGACATCCGCTTTTGTGGTCAGATGGTTCCGGGTTTTTCTTTCGGCAACGCACATGTTGATTTTAAAGTGGTTGATTGCCCGTTCTACAATAGTTCTGATCTTGTAAAGGGTTATTCATTCTTCGGAGTCCCGCTGGAGGCTGGGAAACATCCGAAAGCCCATGTTTGCATAGGTATAAGGTAGCGCCCTTTTTGGCAGTGCCGCAGGGTTCCTGGCAGTCACATATCCATTGCCCTTTGACCATATGTATTTGGGGCAGATTCGTTTATTCCAGTCAGCATACCCTTTTTCGTGACAGTGCCCACCATATTTTATGGCTAGATTTGTGTCTTTAGGACAGGTGGGATAGCCATAAATATTGTAACCAACTTTTTCAAGAGTGCTCTAGTTCCTGGGGTTATAAGGAATCAGTGCTTTATTGAAATTGAAATCCTTTTTGAGAAAACCATAAGTCTCGATGGTGTCAAAGGCGGAATCACCGAGAAAGGTATCCGGATGGAAGTGTGAATGGCGCATAAAAACCAGAGAGCACAGGCTTTAATACAGAAAAATTGCCAATGGACTTATCTTCATCTGGAGAATCCGATTTCTTTTTAACCGGTATTTCAGGGTGTGCAGCCTTGAAATCATCATCTAGGAAAGCAATGTGGCGGACAATACCCAGCCCATTGGTAAGGATGACAAATTTTTCAGCATAGAAGAAATGCCCATTGATATAATGCTGCTTGGTATCCGGGCAGCAGGCGGCCTGCGAAAGCATGAGGCCGTAAGCCATTCTATAAGGGTCAATATCGGGATTATCCTTGTAATACGCCTTGAGTTTTCTGATCAGGAAATTAAGTGTCTTGGGATCGTTCTCTTGGACATATTGCTCAATGCCGGAAGTATCAAAAGTAAGGATATTGGCAAGGGATGCATCAATGGCCTGACAGATGGACTCCGCGAAATCCACCGTGTTGTGGAACATCAGTTCAATGCAGGGAAGGAAACCCTGCTTAAAGCGGGTGAAAAGAGGTGTATCAGGGACTTTTTCGGACCCGCAGAACTCCCGCAATTCTTTACAGAGACTAAGGAAGAGGATGAGCTGGGAACCGGAAGGAATGGAAAAAATCTTCTGAAGGATAAGAGCCGAAAGGAAATCGATAAAAGGGGATGTACGTTTCCGCCCCAGGACCTGATGGAAAGCACGGAAAAAGCCGGAAGAAAGAGATTCATGTCGATATGTTCTTCGAGAAGCCAGAAAAAGGAAGGGATATCGTCAAAGAAACGATCCTGACAGTCTGAAAAGGTTTCTTTTAAAGTGATCTGATGATATTTAGTAGTCATAAATTCTCATCTGATGTGTTATAAAAGTTTGTTTTGACATTTACTATTATACCGCACCGGAGAGAAAATTTATACAAAACGAGTAAGAAAACCCAGTAAAATGAATGGGTTTGGCAATTTAACAATTGCCTAACTAATCCATAGAACAGGAGGCAACAGATCCATGTTGAAGATCGCAATATGTGATGACGACTTTAGCTTTATGAAATTTGATTTATCTTTCAAGATCAATAATGTGCTTAAGAAAAGTAGGACAGAGGCAGAGGTATGCTATTTTTCGGATGGATACAGGTTATTGAAGAAGTTTGAAGATGGCAACGGATATGACATTGTGCTGCTAGACATAAAAATGCCAAAAATTAACGGAAAAGATTTGGCTTTCAGATTACGAACCCTCAGCTCCACATTCATTTTGGTGTTTATTTCGCAATACATCGATGAAGTACTCGATACCCTCCAGTATCGGGTAAGCGCTTTTATACCAAAAACTTCCGATGATTCGCGTTACGAAAGGGAGTTGGAACGCATCCTCCGCGAATACCAGAATGTGAGCATAGATTATCACGTATTTGACACCGTTAACGAAATCGGGATACGATGCACTCTCAAAATACCAGTAAATGATATCTTCTACCTAAGTTGCCAGAACAAGGAAATATACCTGCATACCAGCAGAGAGAAACACCGGATATTTGTAAACAGCTTCCATGACTTGGTTGAAAAATATTTTGTTTTCAATTTCATGGAATCCCATCGGGGATACGTTGTGAATATGAGGCATGTTCAGACGGTTTTATCCAATGAACTGTTGTTAGATAATGATGCCTCCCTTCCCGTTAGCAGGAGGAGGTATAAGAAACTCCAACAGGCAATGAACCGCATCATCACTCGGGAGGTTTTTGAACAATGAGGTATTTGGTCATGGACTATTTCTTTCGGATGTATGAGTCGCTTATTACGTTGTTGTTTTACGACCAACTGTTCCAGCGTAAAAATGGGGATACCACTATTCACATGTGCAAGCTGGTGGCTGCAACATTCCTGGCATCCGTCCTCATGTGTTTTGCATGGGACCAAGTTTATTTAATAAAATGCCTGTTGTTCCTGTCGCTGCATTTATATGCAATAAATATGCTTTATGAATCCAAATGGTATGTGAAAAGCTCCTTTCTGCTTTTTCTTGTATATTTGTTCTACATAATTGACATCCTTTTTGGCAGCATAATGGCCCTATGTTTGAAGGATAACCTAATAAACATCTTTCATAACGGGTTCCCAAACAGGCTTTTCACCTGTGCAATTATCAAGCTAATTGATACATTGTTTTTTTATGTTCTCTATCGGGCTTTAAAAAAAATAGACTTTGACATAAGAAGGAGGCGCTGGCTCCTACCAAACATAATATCTCTCGTATTCCTATCTATCACCATATTTTTAGTATCGTTTTATCCGTCGCAGGAATTAGGCAATACCTTGGCCCTTCTTCTGATTGTTCTATCCGTAGGTTTTTTTACGATGAGCTTAATCATAATTTATTTTTTCGTGGAAATATACTATTATTTCCAAAACGAAAAATTGGCCTACCATCTAAAAAATTCTTATGACAAGTTCACAGAACAGGCTGCCGTTCAATGGCAAACGAAAAAAATAACAGAGAGGATTTTCCATGACTGGAAGATCATAATGTCAACCATAATTCAGCTGCTCCAGAAAAATGACGTTCCTGAAGCAATGTCCCTTTTGGAGCAGCTGGTGCTGGAGATGGATGGAATGAGCAATGTGGGGTATCGGCCAGGGAACGGTGTTATAGACACCATTATCAACTACAAATCCTCACTCTGTGCAAGCCATGGGGTTAAATGCTCCTGTGACATAGGATACCTGCCCGATGTCAGCCTCTCTACTATGGATATGGCATCCTTGCTATCAAACCTGATAGATAATGCCATAGACGCCGCAGAGAAGTCCCTTAAGCCATTCATGGAAATAAAGATTTTCAAATACAAGGGGTATGCCTGCTTTATTGTAAAGAACTCCCATACCAATAGAATGAAATTGGAAGGTTCCGAATTAAAGAGCACAAAGATCGATAAGCAGATGCATGGCTTTGGTACAAGAATTATTTCAGAGATCGCTGACAGGAATAACGGAAGCTTCACCTACGAATTTGATGATGAAACTTTTACGGCAACTGTATTGATACCAGTGCTGCTGCGAGACAACATGCAGAATGAAGGCGCAGTGTAAAAAATGATACTGTTTACTCAAAACAATATCCCTTATTCTGATTGGTATTCAATTTTTACAATAGCATTGTCTGTCACTGTCTGCAAAACCTTGGTTTTACTAGTTTTTCCCCATCATCCTTATCGAAGCCTTACATTTATAAGGATTTCAGAGCTTTTAAAAGTAGGCGTCAAATAAAAATGCCGATATCGGCATTTTTATTTGACGCCTACTTTTAATTTTATAACTCATAAACTCACGCTAAATAAAACAAATATCCAAGGCATCTTTCCGCTGATAAGCTCGGAATTTATCAATATCACTTCGACCATTTCAACTTGCCGTATCATCCGAAAAACCAGAATGGCTGGTCCGTCGGAAAATATAACCTATGGCGACCTAATAAATGACCTGTCTTCTGCATGGAGAATGGTCAGTGTTCCATATCCACCCAAAAGGGACAATCAAGGAAGAATCCACTGCCAGATTAGACATTATAGTCCGGCATTTGGTGTAACTTATAATCAATCCACATAAATTACAAATGTCTCTTCTGTTCCTGGGATTTCATTCCCATAGCTATCCACCGCAATTAGACTGACCGTCATTTCCTGTCCTGCCATAAAATCCATTATTTCAAAATCATTCTTAAATTCTAAAATAGAATTACTGCTGCTTCCATCATCATAAATTCTGTTAACACCAATTGGTTTTTCATAAGCACTATTAGCGGAACCCCAAAACCATG
>Ga0153938_1000282_pt1 | contig 20111 bp, 22 predicted proteins | sample TSNY022MetaG_FD_104740 | JGI IMG/M metagenome (GOLD analysis project Ga0153938, IMG submission 104740) | Attine ant fungus gardens microbial communities from New Jersey, USA - TSNJ022 MetaG | ecosystem: Host-associated > Fungi > Mycelium > Unclassified | place: USA:New Jersey: Brendan T. Byrne... | reverse complement strand
TCAGTGGTCTTTTGGCCATTCTCGTCAAATTTTTGCGCGTGAAGGGCACGAAGAGGACAACCAAAGGAGGATACTATTTGGAGGATCTGAGCAAAGTAGGTCTCGCTGCAGCTGGAAATCCATTGATCTCACGTCGCCATAGGTGGGTAGTGATAATGAGAGCAAAGATGCATGGAAAACTTACGATGTCATCATTGTTGGAGGAGGTGAGGCGCACAAAAGGCTCGAATTAGCAGAGAAGGCTTAACGGGGCAAACAGGGACATCTGGATGTGCCCTCGCAGCAAGATTGAGTGAGGATCCCAATATTCACGTCTTACTGCTTGAAGCGGGAGGGAGGTAAGTGATTTCATATAGCTTTTTACCAAGTAATGACCCCATTTCACTTGATCCAGCGGCACCTCACTCGTTCAAAGCCGTACTCCTTCTATGTACGGCAGACTTTTTGAGTCAAAGCATGTTTATCGGCTGAGAACCGAGCCTCAAGTTTGTGCCGGGGGAAAGAGGAAGTTTTGGCCTCGTGGTCCGTGTGACTCCTTATCTCGATAATGCCTACTGAATGAATGACAGCCAGAATGCTGGGCGGATGTGAGCGCCATTTGACTGACAGCAGTGCATGTGAATTCTGACTTTTTAGGCTCGTCCATCAATGCACAAATGTACGTGATCCTTCCTTCGCTCTTTGATTACCCATGAACACACGCCAAGGGCACAGTACGGCGCGCCCGGTGATTTTGATGAATGGGCCCGAATTATTGGAGATGACTCCTGGTCCTCGAAAAACCTACGACAGTGAGTTACTATTTATTCTTTATGGCAGTGCGCTTATTGACAACTGTTAAGATACTTCAATAAATTTGAAACTTGCACTCCTCACGTAGATTACCCTCTTGTCGATTTATCTGTCCGTGGCAAGAGTGGACCTATCCAAGTAGGCTATAACAACTATGTTTCAAAGCTAAGCGGTGCCTTTATCGACAGTTGTATCAATATTGGTGTCCCCTTCACTCCGGATTTCAATGGGCCTTTGGGGACCATTGGCGTTAGTCGAGTAAGTGACACATGTCATTTTCAGGGAACATAGAACTGAAATCAGGATCTCCATCATAGATCAGTACGCCATTTCTCATCTCTTTCATGAAGCTGTGACCGATAAATCGCTCAGTGACTTACATCGACAATATGTTTCAACGTGTCTCCTCAGAGTCCGCCTATCTGACGCCTGAGGTTCTTACGAGGAAAAACATCGCTGTTGCCACAAATACAACGGTAACTCGCATCATCTTCGAGGAAGTCGCAAGTGAGATTCGTGCGACTGGTGTTGAGTTTGCAAAGGACAAGAATGGCAAGAAATATTGGGCAAAATCAAGGCGGGATATTGTTCTCAGGTTGGTTTGCCACAAACTTGATTTGGGATATTCGCTGTATTATTTTGCGAAGCGCTGGGTCTGTTCATTCGCCTCATGTAAGTGCATTGATTCCCCTTCCAGATAATGTTTTAAGTATTTGCTTACTGCAGATTCTAATGCTCTCTGGTGTCGGCCCTGTGGAGCATCTTCGGTCCCACAAAATTCCTATTGTTTTCGAGCATCCCCGGATCGGGCAAAATCTCATCGATCACCCTGTAGTAGACCTATACTTCAAGGACAAACGCAACTCCTCTGTCAAGTGGATGAGACCCCGATCATTCAGCGATTTGGTCAAGTTGATTACCGCCATGGTGCAATACTTCGTCCTCGGTAGTGGAGGTCCTTTGGCAACTAACGTTAGTATCGATCACCCTTTGGACGGGCTTCCGTCTAACCAGAGAAAAAAGTTTGGCGAATCAGCTGCTTTCATCCGTTCGGATGATCCCACACTATTCCCTTCTTCAGAATACCCTCAACATCTGACAGATAGCACTTCGGCTGCAGACAGCCCCGACTTGGAGTTATTCACCACACCCTTCGCCTATAAAGTATGAATGTATGCCTCCCCTAAATATTGAAAGTACCCTAACCAGTTTTCCAGGAACATGGTGCTATCATGTTTGATATACATACTTTCGCGCTCCATTGTTACCTCGTCAGGTGTTTTCTGAGTCACTCCCACTATACAAACTCGTCGATTAACCCTTTTTCAACAGGCCATTGAGCACTGGCGCTGTTCTTCTCAAATCAAATGACCCCTGGCAGCTACCGAGCGTTAATCCCAAGTAAGGGATAGCCTATGACGTGATTCCAATTATTCATCACTTTTTCAGTTACTTACAGAATCCGGAGGATATGTGGAAGCTTGTCCGAGGTGTTAGAGCTCTTCTCAGAATCGCACATGCTGAACCTCTTGCTGCACATCTCGATCATACAAGTGCTCGCGAAGACCTCGACCACCAGCTTCACCTCAAGTCCGATGTAGAGATTGCGGAATTGGTTAAAGATCGCGTACAAACGGTATATCATCCGACATCAACATGTAGGATGGCTCCAAGAGAAGAAGGTGGTGTTGTGGATGCCAAGTTGAGGATTTATGGGATCCATGGTCTCAGGGTGTGTGATGCATCTATCTTCCCAAGCATCATCTCTGGCCATACGGTGCGTATGATGTCGATTTCACTCCAGGTAAAATATTCATGGCTAGAGTCAAGGCTGGTGGATGCTTTGCCATTGCAGAGAAACTTGCAGAAGACATGAAAGCAGAGTACATGTCTGTATGAGAGTATGAGTTAGTTGGTGAATATTTAGTTGAGATACTCTAACGTATGATCATTGATCTTCTCTTTTCGTCCAATTTTCTTTCCGTTGGACGTGAAAGACTAAAATTCATGACTGAGCCCTGTTGATTGAAGGGAACGAGATTAAGTTTCTAAACCAGTAGTGAAAATTAGAAAAGTCATCTTATATCTCCCCGAAAGTTTTGACTGAATCCTCTTTAAGCAGTTCTTGTGAGTCGCATCATTTCATCGCTTATATTATTGCTTCCTTAGCGAGAGGGAAGGGGAAGGGGTCATCCAAGGGATGCGTCCCAGACATCTCTGCCCTGAGGAGCTCACAATGTCAGTATCTAGTATTTTCGTCATCTTAGTTGATCACCGTCGGTGATTGCTCGATGATGTGTCAGCGTTGTTGACCGCTTTTCTTAAAACTACAGAGAGAACTTAGCGGAGTGCATTGAACACTTGTCACCCGAAGTTAGGACTTACACGGGTTGATGAAGCCTTACAGATTTAATGGAAAATTGAGTGTGCCTTTCTTCTATCAAAAAGGTACAAAGTGGGGACTTTACCATGCACTTGGTAATCCCTTCTTGAGCAGAGCCAACCATTGTCGGGGTCCGATAAGTTGGAGTGTAGGCGAACAGATGTAATGTCTATTTCTGAATTGAAGTTCATCTGTTTCCGGAAAATGATCAAATCAGTTAAGCATTGGAATTCGAATCCTACTGAGTGCGCAATGAGTTGATCAAAGACACTGGAACATGTCTTCGACGTTAAGGATGTTGCTCATAATGACAAAAACGATTACACGAGACTGATATTTGGAGCTGTTTGACAAGTCCCTACATATAAACGATCTTGGTAGTGTTGCCAACAGATGTCTGTCAACAATACACCTTCAGGATAGCAATTCAAACTCGACCTGGACAGCCGTATCTGATCACCTTCTATCGGTGACCCTATGAGCTGTCAATATCCCCGACATCGACTTGCCTGCTTCAAACGCCGTTGTGATTCAGAATAACCCATGGAATGGGTGACAAGGGTTTTGTTCGACAGGACAAATTGTGGCTGTTGCCCACACTTCCTTGGGCTTGTTGAAGGGATCGGCCTCAGGAATACAGGAGGATGAGAAGCAGAATTGGAGACGCGTGGTTTGCGATTGGCTCTGTCAGATTGTTGAACAGATAAAGATCTCGCAGAACCCCAGAAGGCGAGGATGGAATTCGGCCGTCAAGCTCCTCTGGTTTCATTTTCCTGAAGGCGAGCATTTGATGTAGACTCGAGCGATTCAATAATGCAGTTGAAAGTATTTTTCGCCAAGAGGACGACGGTCCAAAAAATAGGATTAGTATTCAGACAATACCAAGCTAACAAAACAAACAATAATATTCTATTAAAGTCCAAGCAAAATTGTTCTAGAGTCCGAAATTTTGACAGTGTCAAAAGAAAGCAAAATGTTCATGCAGCAATCAAAGTCCAGACAGGAAACAAAGATGAGAAAAATGGGATGAAATATCACCGTAGGCAACAATGCCAGCACCGTTAAGGAGCCTGGCAGGTAGGGATCGTGATACCCTCCTTCAGCGTTCGGCTATGTAATTGAATTATGATTATGATACAGGTCCACTGAGGAGAGGACTTACTTCTGGTTGAAAAGACCCCACCAACCCTCAACACCGCCGAATTGCTGATCTTTCCAATCCTCGTCAGCAAATTCAAAAAAGAAATATTGGGTGCCTGCAGAGTTAGCCTGACAAACAAAGGTATCAAGGAAGGTCTGTAGGTTGGCGACTGATGCGACTGATGGGCCGTTATTGGCGTTCCCCGCGTCAGACGATTTCTAGAAGAGAAAATGAAGGAGAAAAAATGAAGATGCAGCTTCAAAAGCAAGCCAAAACACATACTGTTGGCCAGCCTATTGAATTTGTTAAACGATCGACTTATCAAAAAAGCGAAATAATTTATACATACCAGTTTCAGCGATAGACATAGAAGGCTTATTGGGTAGGGAATTAGCTGTATCAACATCGTTTTGTTGGAAAAATGTCGTTGTCCAAGATGCTGCGTCATCTATGGAGACATTGGCGAACCATGGGTGGACATTCGCCATCTGAAGTCCTAAATATACCCATACCAAGTTCAGGAGAGAACAACCTTACCCCATACTCAACAGCTTGAAGCACTTCATTATTGAAGAAACTGCCAGCATCTGCATTACCAACAGGAATATGGTGGCTCAGAGTCATGGAATTGAGCATAGAAACCGTATCCGTAATATTAGGGATGAGAAGCTGGGCGCCTTGGTTGCCAATCGCAGAGTTCGGATCTGAGACACCATTAGCAGTGAGATAGCTAGAAATTCATCAATTCTGGTTCTAGTGCGTAGAATAGGCGCACTTGAGCATGAATTCGTTACCAACAGTGATGCCACCGATATGATCTGCTCCATATACTTGTACAGCCTGCTGGATGACGCCTTTCTGGCGGTTGTAAGAAGCACCACCATCGGTAGGAACCACATAATTTCCGAGATACACCGTGACGTCCACTTTTGTTTGTCTAATAGCCTCCAGCTATCATAAGATCGTCAGGATTCTACTCCGGGGAAAGAGCAGTTCAGGGGAGCTAACCACTAAAGCACTTTGATTACAGTCTGCGCCATAAATTCGAACTCGCTACATTGTCAGTGTTAACTAAATTCGAGGGTATATTGAAAATGGGGCTACCTTTGTCAATTGAGAAAGAAGCTGCAACGCGACGGACTATCAGCATAAGACTTGAATAGGTCTTAGATCAACACTGACTTGGATATCCTGGATGACAGCAGCTGAAACGAATCCATAAGAATTCTGACAAGAGGTGACAACAAAAGAGGCGACATGCCCAAGCTGTTTCCACAATTCGGCAGTTGTGACCCAACTGGAGTATAAGCAATCCCATAGAAGGCCTGGTGTAGATTAGGGTTTTTAACAAAAGTGCTAGGATCATTGGGATCTGTCTGGCTAACTGCGCCAGAGTTCGACGACGACGAATTGCGGGTGTTGGAGTTTCTTCGACTGACTACGACGCCAACAGACACTGACACTGCAATGATAATGACCAGAACAATCACACCAGCAATGGTCTACCCTAGCTTCAAGCACGGTCGATGATTCTGACTATACCACTTACCATAATCTTTGAACGACGAGACTGTTTCTCCTGCTCAGTCACCCATGTCGATCCCTGGTTATAGCGCGAACCGTCCCATTGTGAATTCACGAAACTCTGATTCCCGGCACTACCAAAATCAGGCTGTGCAATGTTGCGGTGGTCGCCTTGGTTATGGAGGGGTATTGCTGAGTAGCCTTGAGAAGTACCATAGTCGTACTGATGAACGGCCTGTGTATTTTGCAAAGTATGAGCTTGTGACTTGAGCAGGCATATAATGCGAGGATAATCGGCAGAAGGCTCAAGAGCCCACTAGTGGACCGCACTCACCGCACTGGAATTATTGTTGCTTCCAGGATCATTGAAAGGATTATCTGCGTGAAGTCGCATTTGTAACTCAGTAATGATATTGGAAGGAGCCAAGATTGATTAAGCCATCGTTTAGGCAACGAAGGTGGAAGGTGCCAATTAAATTAAGAAGGTCTCGTGATCGATCACATGGCAAACGCGTGCTATTCAAACATCCCCTAATTTAGAAGTTCAACTCGGTTCGCCCTCGACTCGCCGTGTTTGACTCAGACAGCCACGATGTTCAAGAGTATTCTGCCGTCTCGGAGACTCCCTTCGACAGACTTTACAATGGTTACTAGTTTGAGCGACGTCTCGAACACTGCCAAGGAGAATTATCCTAACCTCGGGATAGGACAACAACCATTGAACCGAAACATGAAGGATGTTCTCCATTACAGCAAGATTGGTGCCTCCGTTCATGAGAGGAAAAAGAAAACAGATAACAAGAATAAAGACCAATTTATTCCTTCAACATTGAGTGAGGCCGAGACGGACAGTGCCTTTGACCAGCTCCTCGTATGTATCCTCATGGTTGACGTAAAAGCTGTTTCGTCTCACAATTAGCTTCAGGACGACCTACAGATTCCTTTGAATTTACGACCAAAGCTGGTGGGGATGGAATCTACAGTGAAGGCTGCCATGCTCAAATCGTCAACCATCCTTGCTAAGCAACCGAGAGACACTGTACCTATCCTTCCTCATACGCCGAGAGGAACACTCAGGCGTGCTGCTTCTACGGAGTCCTTCGGGTCTCCCTTACGAAATAATAGTGCTGATCAGGACCTTTTTGAGCCGCCTCGCCTACCTTTTGCTGGTCATGTCTCTGCTCACCAACATCCATATTCTTCCGCCTCTTCCACTCGAAAAGCGAGTTCTAATCACACTCGTGGATTTTCTTTTGATACACAGCGGCTTTTCAGCCGCAGTCAAGTCGATCTTGCGACTGAATCATCTGCGGACTTGACTTCGGGTTCTGGCCCTCTCAGTGTCAAGGATAAAAGCACTTTACGATCCAAGAATATCTCGCCAACGAAGTTCTGTAGTATCTTGACTGGCACATCAAGCCTGCAACTCGACATCGAAGATATCAAGAAATTACGTCTGCTTTTACGCAACGAATCTGCTAGGTAAACCTTAGCCTCCGTCAAATTCAAGGTTGAACTGAAGTTTGGCTTAGTTGGTCACAGGAGTTCTTAAAACTGGGAGGATACTCTGCTCTTCTAACTAGGCTCAACGAAATTCTTGAGGTTGAATGGAGGTATGATTCTGATCAATGAATCTGGCTCTCCCTCAGCAACTATGCTTTCTGTAGAGAGGAACAACACGATGATCAAGTACTTCACGAACTCTTGTGCTGCTTTAAGGCACTGTCAACATCATCCATCGGCTGCTTCGCTCTACGAAGCTCGTGCCCGACTCCATTCATCCAACTTATCTCCCTATTGTATTCTGACAAAAAGCCAGGCGATGTCGCGACCCGTCAACTTGTCGTGAACTTGCTCCTATTACTTTTTGAACTCTATCCTCCTTCTTCTCTGCCATCTGGTTCGTCTCGTCGGCAGCGTGAAGCATGGGAAAGCGAATCGTCTCTTCCTGGCTCTAACCTCGTTGTTCTCCCTGCTCCACACAAGAGTATCTTCTCTTTAATCCGTGCACTACTACTTACTCCCGCTCCTCCTCCGTCTGAATGTCCTAAAACACCGATTTCACCCCATGCCTTCATTGAAAACCTTCATAAACCCCGGATATACAAAACATATCTCCAGGAACTGTGCGATGTCTGTAGAGATTATTTCTGGGTATTTTGTCATCCCAACAACACTGTTTGGATCCTTTCTGAGACTGATGAGAGCAAAGTTGAAAAGCCTCGTGCACCTGGTGGTATGACAGGTGGCGTCGAGTTTGAAGCAATGGGCTACCTGGTGAGCACTTTTTTCCGCTAATTTAAGGCACTCCAGAAAATTTACTTATTCGATAACTGAAAGACAACCCACATGAAATTGATCAATGCCATTGCTCAAAGTGTCGCCTCATTGGGCATGCCCAAAGACCACGATTTCTCCGCTTATCGCTTCCATTCGGACCTCTTCCTTTCAGGTCTTGAACGTATCATCCTCGTGAGTGACTACTCGCCATTGATTTCCTTCATGTCTTACATAATGGGTTTATGCCAGATTTCCCGTAAAGCATCAACTACGTACTACCCTACGCTTCACCTTGAACTCTCACGTTACATCAACCATGCCATCCAAGCAGGCTATGAGCTTCCATATACTGTGTCTCGCTTGATTGGTTCCCCCCCTGCAGCCCTTTGTAGAAACTCTCAACATGCAGCTGCAGCGACAGCACCAACGTCTATTCCAAACCCTGGACAACGTTTGCAACAAAACATTCCCACAAACCGACCTGTTCTCCCTCCAGTTTTTCCCTCTTCGAGGAGAGTAGAGCCAATCAGATTTGATTAGCAATCCTTGCACATATCTTCATCCTAGCATCGTGAACAGTCGTATCATTACACCCAGAGCGATGCTACGGCCAACCGATCCACATCTGACGGACAGACACCGTTTTGTGTTATTATCTCTTCTTTTGTTTCTGCAGTCTGATGCTTTTCCGTGAGATTTACGTTTTTGACGTGCTGCAGGTCGGATCTTTTCTAGTCCCACGATGCAATAGCGAGAGAGAGAACTCATAGGCACCCAGATATTATGGGGACATGAATCCCAATGTTTACCGAGTAGACGAATGTACATTCCACAAGTAAAGTCAAAGAATATAACATAGAGATGCAATAGTTGGCATGGGGCGGAGGTGCCTGCTGTGGAAGTTGATCTGTGCCGTTAGTCCGGTACAGTAAGATTTGATAAGTATCCGGAGGACGATTGAGCGGAGGCACTGCATTGTCAAGTGGCTAATCCCTTTTCATTTTCAGCTATCTCGATATGTCTGTCTCCTCAGAAGGCATGCGTCATTAGCGACCCTCAAAAAAATTCTTGATTCTGGCCAGAATACACCTGTTTCATAGTCAACTTTCCTCTCCCCCTCTCCCAGGTCAACTCATAAATCAATTGCTAATTCTTGACCATGCAATGGTCTGGCTATTCCTCTTTCCAGCTGTCAATTTCAATCTAGACACCAGTTACTGAAGCTATCTTGGCAAAGATGAGCGTTAAACTTGCCTCCTTTGCGAAGGAACATTGTCACGGTTTTCTCAGTCCAGTGATTTGGAAAAGGGAATAACCAGGTCGAAGCGTACCACAACACATCAGTCAGTGTGACACGGACACCACAAAGTCCCACTACTACTTCACTGTAATTCTAAATTTCTGACTGTTTTCTAACACCCTTTGTGTGTTTATCATATCTGATGCTGGCCCCTGTAATACACCTCCTTCCAACAGTCTGGATTAGTGCATCAGACCAATGGAGACACCAGAGTGGTTTGGCGGGCCTTGAGTTGTAACAAGAGGTTACGTTATGTGCGGTAGATGGTAGATGAGATCGAGAGAGATAGGTGATGGTGTCAATGCATATCTGTGCAGAAATCTCCAGTCTGATTACTGTCCGGTCGCATTCTTCTCAATATGCTGGGGAGCCAACCATTGACAGGCAAAAATATGTGCTGAGCCATGAGCAGGTAGACGGCTTCTGAATCAGTTTTCTGCGTCAATTGTTGATTATGAGGAAAGTAGGTATTCTCAAGACTCTAAATTTAAGCTGAGCTAATTCATATCACCTGAAATATTACCTGCACACACACACAATGCAAATATCTATCAGAGTCATATCCATGAACAGAATGTGAAACCCCTTGTAGACTGGGAAGAAATCCATGTCAAGACTTTCTTGGAAAGAATTTTCAGCGCGCGAAATCAGTTGCATTCGTAATGATTCTCAGATATAAAATAAAGGAGGACCATCTCTTCCCCGCCTTCAATTGTTTTGGAGACCATACTCAGCCTTCAGAATATCAGCGGCATGCTCGCCAATAGCATAACATGCACCGGCCTGTAACAATGCAAATCAGTCACAACACTGAGGGAGCAAATTGAAACTCACAGTGTGGCCAGAAACAATCACTGGGAACACCGAGGCATCTGCAACTCTCAATCCTTTGACTCCGTATACCCTCAAGTGAGAGTCGACAACACCGTGATCTGCTTCAGGTGCCATGCGACAAGTACAGGCTGGATGATACAGCGTCTCGATCCTCTGCCGGATAATATCTTCGAGTTCCTCGTCAGTAGCACTGTCACGCTCGGTGTCCAAGAGTTTGTGTTTGTATTCGAAATCAACATGATCCCTGAGGGGTCCTTGTTTAATGACCTTGAAAATGAAACGCAGACCACGACGTATCTTCTCGATGTCTTCAGACGCTGAGAGATACCTACGGGAGAAGATTAGGTGAAACGGCAGGAATGACTTTGGGATCATAACCTACCTCGGGTCAACTGCAGGAAGATCGAAAGGATCGTTTGTCTTGAGAGATAATACCCCTTTACTCATGGGACTGGAAATGTTTATATTAAGTGGTTTCAGGAGTCGCTGCAAGATACCTACCGGACAAGGCAACAATGAAGAGAAAATGTATGCATGGGTAAAACAAAATCTCCATGCTCCTGGAAAAGTTTTTCATTTACAATATGATATCTTGGTTCATGTTACGCACCTTATATCCTATTGGAGTGATAAAAATCTCGAGATCCGGCCCGTTGTCTCCTGATGTACTATCCTTGACTTTATTCTTGAACTCGCTCTCCAAGAAGAGCGAAGGATCGTCAGAGCGGATGAACGCAGCCGCCTCACCAACCTACCATCCCTGCCATTGAGTATATGCATGAATTTACCTGACCTTGAACTCACGTTACCTGTCATAGGTCCACTCTTGCGAAAGAGATACTCGAACAAAAAACCGAGGAAGCCAGGAATATCACCAATAGTAGAGGGCCGAACATGTTTCACACTACGATCGTGTTTGTCTTTGAAATAGAGACTGACATTGGGATGATCAACCAAGTTTGCCCCAACGCCTGGAAGATCGCGAACAACAGGGATATTCTTACTCTTGAGCTGATCTGCAGGGCCAATACCTGAGAGCAACAGGAGCTATAGTCAATCAAACATGAGAAAAAAATTGGCAGCAATGTGCAGGAAACTCACCTGAGGAGAATGAATTGCACCAGCACTGGAAGCAGGAATTCAACTGAGAAGTTGAGCGAAAAAGCACCACTTACGTCACGATAACTTCTTTCCTTACGCGGACGGTATAACGGCAACTAGTCTTACTCTTGGCGAACTCAAGCCCAACGGTTTTCGTCTCATCACCAGTCTTCTCAAAAAGGATTTTTGTAACGGTAGCATCAACCACAACTGTCAGATTAGACCGTTCCAAAACGTCTGTGGTCAAGTAAGCAGTCTCAGAAGATACGCGGGTTCGATTCTCGTCGATATAGGTCACTGTATAATCGATTAAGTCTTTCTCCAACAGAAGTCTGAAAGGGCTTACTCATCTGAAGAAAGTTAGAAACGTTTCCAGAACAGGAATAGGGAGTAACTTACACGATTGACGCCTGTGGTACCAGCGTTCGTGTTGAAGTCATGACTCAAAGGCACGCCGACCGTTGTGCAAGCCTGAACGAAATCCCTGCTTACGCTCTGAATGTCGTTGAAGTAACCCACACGGACGGGACCTTTGCCTTTGATGCTGCTGTCCACACCTGGGTACCTAACATCATCCTCATACTTTTCAAATTTGTTGAAGTATCTGACAGGTTGTAAAATCAGTCAGCTAATCCAATAGACGCCGCTCACTTGGATAAATTGTTCCAAGACCAAATCTCATCGTTGATGATCCTACTCCATTCATCATAATCTTGAGGTGCACCATATTGGGCCCTGTTGTGGGTAAGAAATTAAAGAACATGATCCTACAATGCGCCTTACATCATTGCGTTGATTGATGAACCTAGCAGATACTCGTAAGGGTCTTGGTCTTCTAGGAAGAAGCTGGTACTCACACCCTCCGAGCATTTTTGCCCTAGGCCAGAATTTTCTCTGGTTCTTAGCATCCAACTGTGGCTCGGTGTATACTTGATAGACATGTTTGGAGTGAAATAGCAAACTAAAAGCAATGGGTATTCTGGAGAATAAGAGACAATTTCCGCTGAAAACAATCAGATCTATGTAGACAGATAATTTGCAGAGCCTCACCTTTGGCCAGCTTCAAGAAGTAAGACGCGAACCGAGGGATCCTCAGTCAACCGAGCAGCTAAAACACAACCAGCAGTACCTATGAAACCTGAGTATTGTCAAAGAACACAAGAAGGAGACAATATTACCGCCTCCTACAATCACAAAGTCATATTCATCGAAGTTCCCGTCCCTCGCATCCCCTACTTTCTTCCCGACCTTTGAGTGATCGCTCATGAGTCTTGGAGAGGGATTTCGCATGATTTGGCGTAGCATGAAGGCCATTGCAGCGGTTAGATTTACTACAGAGATTGAGAGAAAGGACTTTCAGAATGAGTAGACAAAGAAACGTGTGAAACAGCAGCATTCTGAATGTCAATGATATCATGTGAAATCCCATCACCATTCTGGGTTCCTTGAAAACGCGTTATCATTGAGGACCGCTCCCGGAAGACTTGGCTATGACGATACCTATATTTCAATCTTCGTACCTAGTGCAAGGTATTGGTAAGATGCGGAATGATGTAACAGGTAATCTACTCACACTTACTTATCACCATCGATCAATTATCATTTCAGTTTAATAGATCCTCGCCTCCTCAAAAAACTGTGAATTTTATGACTTTTCTGCTACCAGTCGCATTTTTCTGGACCATTGAATAGTTGTAGTGATACCTTGTCACAGTGAGTCTTTGTTGAAGGGACTCATAGCGGACACAGTGTAAACTATTAGTTACGAAACTAGATTAGTAAGCCGGCTCCCTGTCTAATATAAGCATGTCTAATTTAAAATTTGAACAAGCCAGATAAGGCAATGTTGAACATTAGGCTTCCTGATGGCTATGCTCAACTATTACTTGAACATTTGAAGTGATCTATTTCACTTACTATCTACGAGCTCCACAATCATACCGCATGAAAAAAATCTGTCAACAATCCAGCAACGATCTATAATCCACTGTTGATCTGAAAGTTGTCTATCTCACTCACTGCATATCCTAGATGAATTTGCATTATATTCAATCGATCCTATATATCGTATTGTTATTGTGTGAAATTTCGGCAGCAAGGTACGTTCCAGAAGCACGGTGAGTACTAATACTGCGGTTACGGACGTACTGAGCTAAGCGAGTCACTAGGTGGGCACAAGCAACCATTGTGATAAATGATGTACTATTCGTTTATGGAGGAAAGACGGATCCCTTCAACTCCTACTCATACACTTCTGCTCCAAATAACAACGAGCTTTTGTGCCTTTCTCTTTCTCAACCCTTTCAGGTAGCGAGCCCACGATGGCAGTTGTTAAGTAACTCCAGCAACCCACCGACCTTTCAGGGGCCTGCCTTGGCCTGGCACTCTCTCTCTGCATTCAACACTTCCAGTGCTCTACTCTTTGGAGGTGAACCCGGCCCTAACTCCCGACCCCCCATTTCAGACTCAGCCGTTCTTCTGGACCTTTCTAGTCTTTCACGGCCTGCTTGGTATGCTCAAGCTACGTCCTGGACTGGTCAACCAATACGGAGGATTTATCATACATCTGCTACAGCACCTTCCGGTATTGTGTACATCATTGGAGGACAGAAGACGGATGGCTCAGGAATCGGATTGTCTGACCATTATGCCTTCAACCCTCAAACCCTCACTTTTTCACTGTTACCATCTGAGAATGCACCCCCTGAGATTTACGGTCATGCATCACTGACATTTGTGGATGGCAAATTGATTGTATTTGGTGGTGCTTCTAAAAATTCCTTGCTCCCCCTTTCAACAATCTGGGCTCTGGACACCTCAAGAGATGTGCCATATTGGTCAACAATGCGAGTTAGTACTGATTCTCTACCATCCCCACGCAGAGGGTTTGCTGCAACTGCGATTGGACAAGGGAAGATACTCATTCAAGGTGGCAGTGATGTCAATTTGCAGAACAATCTTGAGGATGGATGGATCCTGGATACCTCAAAAAGTCCTGCAGTCTGGATGCCTGTTGATCAATTATCCTATATCGGACCCCGTCGTGATCATTATGCAGTTTATTTGAATGGTTTCGTCGTCTTCGGTTTCGGTGAGAGCAATTGTGACTACGACTCGACCCGAACTTACTCGGAAGTCAGGTTATTTCGATTCAGGGCCAGCACCGGCAGATCTACAGATATTTTATCTGTCTGACGGCACCTTTGTCTCCTCTTATACACCCCCTATATCTGGTGCCTCCACTATCCAGACGTTTTCAAGTGAAAGGCAGATATCAACCGTACCAACCGGAACGACCACCAACCATCAAAGATCTTCAGTACCATCCGGTACAACAGCCATTGTATATCCAACAGCTACGTTAGACAATCCAAGAGATGATGAACACAAAAGAGATCCTATTGCCGTCATCATCGTCGGTATTGTCTTGGGTGTCCTGGGTGCCATCGCTATCATTGTCGTCATCGTTATGAACTCACGTAGGCAGCAAAGGAGAAGATATCAGGATTTGATAACAGGCGATGAAGATAATGGCAGCTTACACGCCAATCCAGCAATCCCAGCTGCGACTATGTATTCTGGAAGTTGTGCTCTAAGCACAGACAGATGGGGGAGTGGTTTAATGGGCGCAGCTTTTGGAATTGCAGGAACATTAAGTGTCATGGCCAAGTCACGAGGTGTACGAGATACTTATCAGCGTCGAGATATGCTGGCAGACGAGGACATGCCAGAATTTGGACGGCGGTCTGGCACTAGGCGATGGAGTGGCACTGGGAAAAGTTCACTCTCATTGAAAAGCCTCCTTGGTATTCGTTTCAGAAGCCATGAGCCTAGCACCTCTAGTCGTGGAAGCAGTAGTCGCCTCCGAGAGAAGACTGGGTCCTCCTCTGACGGCGTTTCCTTGATGTACGATCAAGAGCCAGATACTCACGGCAGTCGAGAGACCAATCATCTCAGCGCAAGCAGTCATAGCTACCTTGATCCTTTTGCGGATCCTATCGACGAGAAGGGCAATACATATGACACACATGATCATGACCCCGTCAATGCTGCACTACGAGCCCAACATGAATTATCCACGATACGTATAGTTCCTCCGACATCGACAGACGGTCACTCACTGAGCCCACTATCTGAACGCACGTCAAATACCGGTATTTCTTCAAATGACCTCTTTTTGTCATCTGCAGATTCCGGCGAGATACCAATGGAAGCAGATACCTCACTTACTACTTTGCAGTTGACAGTTGAACCTTCACCATCCATTGAAGTGTCTAAACCCCATATCTCCTTCCCTTCAACAATCATCCCTGCAAGTGTCCCTTTGGCAAATGTCCGGAGAAGCGACTCATGGTGGTCGAGATTCTACCGCACCAGTTTTCTTGATCGCAGATCGACACCACGTTCATCGACAAAATCCGAATTTCTTGACCCAAATATTCCACCGTCCCTCGATCCTATCACTGAAAGTATTCCTCAAATTCCAGCAGCCGAGTTTTCCGCGAAGCAACAGGGTAGTGATAAACATCCAGTGTCTCAGAATAAATTATATAAAGCTGACCCTGGGAATTCCATGACTTCGCTGCGAACAGCAGATACAGAACGCATTGAACGGATGGCTGGTGCAATGGATATTGCACAACGTTGGCATGCCCGTAGCCTAAGAACATTCCGAAGTATCAGCAGCGGACTCAGCGCCCATACGCATCAGGTGGACCAAGAAAATGATCGTTTACAGGCCCAATTCGACACTGTACCTTTTGCAGAGTCACCACATGTTACCAATCTATCAGATGCTTCGATCCATTGCACTTCCCCTTCAGAACCCGATGCACCTCTTCTCCTGGAGCAGAGACCTCTTATTGAACAATCCTGGCTGCCAACCCTTCCTTTACATCATCGTAAAGTATCTGGTTCGTCTGAGACCCCTCCGACCTCATCTCGCTCTGGGTTTTTTAGCCCTACGTCAAGCCCTTCAGTAGCTTCCCGTGTACGTATGTTTGAGCGGAAGTCGACTCAGGATAAAGAGCAACCGCTTCCAGTTAACACGAGACGATATGAGGAACGACTATCAAAAAAGAACTGGGATTACGGTTTTGTTCCTCGACAGAACCTATTCATTGCCAATCCAGACTACCGAAATTCCTACTCCACTGATTCATGAACAAGCCTTATGGTTTTATCTCATTCACCACGTCTGATGCGTCCGGGTGTCTTCCGCTTACGATTTGCATGAACCCGATTCCTTACCATTTATTTCATCCAGTTGCATCTGTAGATAAGATGTCAGACATTAATGTAATTTATAGGCTCTCCTTGGTAGTTCACAACCAATTTTTTTGTATTGTTTTCACGCACAGTTGTACTAGATAAATCATTTCTGCTTCATGAATACATGAAATTTTGAGTAAACCATTGATTCATTTGTTGGTGATGTGTTACTACCATTGCACTCATTGCTTCGGTCATATCTTTCCCTCCCTAAAATTCGTCAGACAGCTGTTGCATTTCGACAGCGACACATTCTTACATCGGATTTCGTTTCACCTATCTAGATGCGAGTTTTTCTTCCACATGTCTGGATGTGAGTGGACAATAACTCTTACTGGATGTAGAGCATTTGAAAAAACGAGCACTAGGGACTGAGACAGGAAGATAATGAAGTAGGAGTACTGCTCTTATGAAAGAGCTTGCCAATTATATTAACTATTTCCATATATTGTAACGAGTGTTTATCATGTATCCAATTTTGTGTGTCTCGTGGGTGTAGGTTTTCGTAAAGGAATTGAAGCCTAGGACGAATCTGAAAAGTGAATGTACTGTGATTCTCAACATGATACAACAGCAACATGTAGGAACGATATTTGCAAATCAGATTCTTTTTATAGTAAGCCCGAAAAAGCTCAGGTTGTAGTTACAACCAAGACAATGCACGAGCGAAGCTTGCAATTGAGATGTTCAGTGTAAGACGTTAGGAGTTAATCAGCTAGCCAGACCTAAGATAAACAGATGTTGATTTCCTGTTCTGGTTGGAATCCTATCATGACCTAACATAATTACTACATGTATTTTATTAAGTATTAGATGCGATTTTTTTAACGATGCTCATCGTTATTAATGTTAGAAGCGGGCAAGTCGAATTTGATCTTTGAGCGAATTCAAACATCGATTTCATGACAAAACTAATGTTCAAATGCAACTACAGTCTATCAATCTCATATGTTATGCGTGGATCTGAACAAAAGCTGTCAGACAGAATAACATCATTGACACTCTTCACTATTTTTTTTTTGGATCAGATACTCTTCACTATTCATGACGTCGTACCATCATATCACAACATTTTGATGCAATCATTCTATAATTAGCAACACGTTCAATGTTGCGAAAATCTGGTCATTGAACTTGTAGTCACATTGTAGTTTATCTCATTCTGATTCAAAAAATGTCTCCATCATTCAAAACATTTGTGTTCCAAATTACACCTGCCATCAATAGATGAATTCACTGAACTTTAAAGCCTCATCAGATGTAAAGGAGAAAGCTAGAGCTCGTCAAGCAGAGCCGATCCTGCAAAGAAGATTTTCACTGTGGATTGTTGTTATTGTTTGGTATAACCCTAGCTTTACCATATGTCGAGCGGACTGAGACGAAATCAAGTGGCAGAATCAAGTGGATTTAAGGCGGACATTGTTGAAATAAAAATCAGAGTACGATCTCTTATCTTGACAAGTGTGTCCCAGAAGGTCAGGTGCTTATTCCTCTGTCACTGGTTTCTCAGGCAAGAATAACCTGATATCAACAATAAATCATTGATACTCAATGGAAAGATGACTTGTGGTAGCTAGTCATCATATGCCCAATCCGTTGAATTAATTGTTCACAACGGGGGTAGTTTATTAATGATGACCAGTGTAATATTTTCGATAAACACATTTGTGTTTCTTTCCTAAGATTTATATAATTTTCGCGATGGGTATATAGGGGGTGAAATTCCCAGAAGAGGAGCTCCAGACATGATCATCCGTACAACGGTCTTGGAAGTCTGCCACTGGGAAAATCTAATGTTAGATCAGTCATTCATTCATCAAGAACAATATAACACGGCACTCACGATACGTCCTTGATACCATGGCAATAGCAGGAAATCAGAAAGGACTCCCCAGAAAGGTATGATCATTCTATAACAGGAGTCACTCGCAAGATTTATTTAATAATAGTAAGAGGAAATTAAGTGAGAGAGTAAGAGAGCTATCATACTCTCCGCTTCGACGTCCGCCTGAGCCTCTGCTCCCAGCCATTTACAACGAAACAAATGAAAGGCTGAGGGATTTACATAAACTCCTAGGTTATCCAGACACAGGATTGATTCACGATAAGTCGCTATATATTGATTATCATGTAGACTGCAACGGAACGATGAATATAAAATTGTATATGCATTGACGGTGATTAATATTCTGCGACGACCTCAGCTATCACCTGGTCAAAATACAAGGGATGGGAATGACCTAGACTCTCCGGGTCCACAATAATGACATATGAATCCCGAATTTACGGTAAACAGCTACTTGGTCCCAGTCTTACGGGCGTCCAATCTCCGGCGATCGAGCCGATCGGGTGAGAAAAGGGTAGGTGGCCTGGTACTGTACGTTAGCGCCGATATGGAACGGTGCTATAGAAGAAGGGAAGCGCAACCTGACAGAGAAGTCTCGGCATACTCAACTGGACGAATAGGAAACAGGTTCGCTTGCTGAAGTTCGTCATCTTTAGCCCTTGGAGAGTATGGAATCCAGATCGCTGATCAAGAAGGTATTGTGGGGTGAAAAATCCATATAGATCTCAATGTTTCGAGACCATTCTGATGGTCGGACTACGGCGGGTTTCACTTCCGCTTCGGGATTTCTGGCCTAATGCCCCTCGGGGAGGGAAGAGGTCAATCTACAGTGGCTACGTTAGCCTATGCTACGTGGTAGCAATGTGAGATGCCTGCCCGCCGTGTATGTAGGTTCGGAAGCTTTCTGAGTGCTATCAGAAGATGATGTTGACGCATACTGGCGGGACTGGTTCATCCAAAAATCCAAAAAAGTCATAACCATTGAAGTCTTATGATTTTGGTTCTCGCAACGTTTCGGGGTGGTTTCATTCACTTGTGGTTATTTCCAGATGATGTACCCTCCAGAATAGGTAAGAGGCGCCATACGTCCGCATGGCCAAGATCTGCGCATAAATATCAGAGTTATAGGGCTTCCTGTAAATACCACCCCCGATTGTTTCCTTGCCGGTTTTGGTCCGAAGATTCACAAGCCTAGTTGAGATGATAATCCGAAAGAATGTTCTACACCTTCTCACGTACTTTCTCTGGGTCCATCCTGACTGTCGCAAAATGTGTACCTACTGAACAGGTCAAAGTTCTGCAGAGATTATCCAGACTCTAAGTCTTTGGAATTGAACTTTACCTATGGCAATTTCTAGATGGCGATCGGGTGGGAGGATTTTTGAAACTGTGTCAGCGGCGCTTGTACATAGTAAATGATCACGCCTTTTACCCGCTAGATTTCGTCAAGGAACAAGACCGGTTCCGATAAGGCAGCAACCAGGCCTTTGCCGACTCGGAAACCTTTTTATTTCCAAGTCGAATAATCTGTAAACCCCTATCAAAAGATGCTACGATTGAGGAAAAGAGGACGCAGATACCCAGTCTCTTCCTTCACAGGCTCCTGAAACGGTTATCATATTTTCCGCAAGCTGTATTT
>Ga0153938_1000281_pt1 | contig 20115 bp, 26 predicted proteins | sample TSNY022MetaG_FD_104740 | JGI IMG/M metagenome (GOLD analysis project Ga0153938, IMG submission 104740) | Attine ant fungus gardens microbial communities from New Jersey, USA - TSNJ022 MetaG | ecosystem: Host-associated > Fungi > Mycelium > Unclassified | place: USA:New Jersey: Brendan T. Byrne... | reverse complement strand
TTAAGGTTTGTCAAAACCTCATCTATGATCGAAAAATTATGTTGTCTGATCTGGAGAGTCATCCTTCTTCGCTTCCTCATCAGGTGGATTCAGTTGACCAGCAACGGTCATGAATCTGAATAGCACAGATACCAGACATGAATCAAATCGGTAAACTCCCAGTGAATGATTGGCATACTTGGCTGCATCCAATACAGCAAAAGTCCTCATTGCGTGGAGATCGACTTGAAGCATCTCGCAGAGATCGGCAGTCTGGTTGATAGCCCTGGACATACGACCAAGACTAGCTGCGAGTTGGCTATATAGCTTCTCTTTGGTGTGTACTGCGCTTGTTGATAATGAGGACATCGGTTTTGGCGTAGATGCGGTGATACGTGTGTCACAAGATAACGGTGTTACTTTTTTTATTACCTGGTGATCGTAGTCCGCGATAGCATACCACGATACATATAGACGAACTACAGGAAAAAGAACATAGGAATAACAGATCACGCGTAACTGATCCAGACAAGGAAAGATATGAAATGGAACGAGAAAATGTATTACACGGTAGGCATTCTGTTGTCAAGTCACCTGATGGTTGGGTGTCATGTCAAGTCGTCTAGACTTGTCACACAATCACTCTCTGCCATTACGGCTAGAGACCGAACTGCCAAGGTGTTTTAGCCACCCCTTGAGGTTTGAATGTATGTTTTTTTTATTGTTTCCGAGGTCAGAGGACTCATGTCCTTTGCCGCGATTAAAGGTTAGTCAATGTACACTTTCGGAAGATCGGATAGACTGATCAGTAGTATGAGCAGAAACTCAAAAGACTAGTAAGGCAACCGGGCAACAGCGGGCGTGTATAAGGTCACAAGACTATTACGCGTAGGACTGGTGAACTGCCCTTTTTGAAAATACACAAAACTAGATGTCATTGTCAGAGAAGTTTCGCTGTTTTCTTTGTGATTTCTTGGGAGGAAAATTGCAGCAAGTCTGATGTGCAGGTAGACTCATCCGGATCTGATAGCCGGTAACATTTATGGCGTGACAACAAAGTTTGTCTGAATTATTGGTCGATTTGAGTAGAATGTTATACATGGGGCCCTGAGGATTATTCAGAGGACAAGAGAGCCTCTCATGTAGATAAGATACTGATACATTATTCTTCTGAGAAGAGTTGCCAGGGTGTGTTCCCATTTTGGAAAGGACCCCGAGAGAACCCAATCGACCAGATTTTCCATCAAAGAGGGTTTCTTCTCATCCACAATCTTCCGAGAGGTTCCTTTCGACGCTAGGAATCCTCCGTCCTTGTTGCCATCCTGGAACTCTTCAATAATCCATGTCATTTCCCAAAAAATGGCCAAAAATCAGTTCAATGGTGAGCCTCTTCGTTGGGACGTCTGTTTCCATATGTCTGCACACCCTTGCAGCATGGCAGTTTTCTTGTGCCTTATAACATTAAGTACATATCTGATACTAATCTCCCTTTTATCAGCACTTCCAAATACCCAGACCATCTCTATGTCGCCACCTCATACCGTAGGCGTTCCTCAGAATGCTTGTATCCAGGATGACGATGACGACGACATCTGTCCCGTATGTGATGGCGAGTGCACCTGTGACAATAGGCCGCGTGTCCTCTCCCAGCCTACGTCGTTGGATCAATCCAGTTTCGTATATGCTGGTTCATCTTCATCTATTATCTCGTCCATTCCCCGTTCTTCACCCAAACCCCACCCCCTCAAGATCAAACTTACTGTACCCCAAAAATCTCTTAAATACAAAAAACCTTCATCAGCTCCCAAGAAAATTCAAGAGATGACTTCAGGATTTGCGCCTGTCGGAGAAACTCAATTCGACAACCTCCCTCCAAGCAAAAAGACAGTTCAGAGACGCAGAGGTAGACCTCCCAAAATTGTCACTGCAGCGCGTGAGCTTGTGAAGGCACAATCTACTGCATACCTACAATCACCCTCTTCTCCTTCACCTTTCGCCCAACCATCAGTTCCAACCGCAGGCAGCAACAAGCGCTCAAACCCAGGATTGCCACAGAAGCGAGGGCCCAAGGCAAAAAGTGTTGGTCCTAAGCGGCCATCGAAGCGCAAACGATGCGCCTTCAGTGACCACCACGATAAAAAGTCTTTCTCTAATCTTAGTGATGGTGATTACGATTGTGATGACGATGATGATGGCGAATCCGCCAAATTTCCAACATTCCTATCTGCGTCCGGTCTTTCATCTAGTGATTCAGGCGATTCATCGTCGTCTGATCTAGACCCCCTTTCGTCCGTGGGTGATTCTGACATCGAAAAGGAGGAGGAAAATTATATAGTATCTCAAATCCATGAAAAGGCCCGTCTACGTCGTGAGCTTTTTAAAGAAGACGGGATTCGAAACCATAGCTCTCAAAATGACTGGGTGATTAGATCCAGAAAGAAGAGCGTCGATCTCAGTGATAATGAGATGAACGTCGACTCTGATGTCACTGAAGACGATGATGAGGAAGACCAAGCGGCTGATGAGGCTGAAGAAGAGACAAATAACAGGACCGTAGGTGCGGGCTATGCTGGCCTCGTCACTGCATGGTCCGATGATGAAGAATCAAGTTTCGATGCTGACATTTTCTTTGCCAATCTCACCGACTCCGACGACAACAGTATTCACAGTGATTCCTCCTGCTCTGGGGCGGGTGAGGATGGCGATCACTCTGACATGGATGCTGCCTCCCATAGTGACACAACTGAGCGCATCTCGTATACCCAGAGGCCAGAAAATCTCCAGCTTGAAGTAACCCAGGGATGGGACGGCCAAGTCGTTTTCACCAATGGCCTGAACGACGTCCGGGGACTCCTCGATCTGGATTTTGAGGTCAAAGCGTCCCAATTTCTGCCCGAGGTAAGTTCGGGACCTGCCCAAGATAGCGACGTGGACATGTCGCCTACACACCACGGACCTTCTTCCGAGGGTGGTTGCGAGGAAGGCTTTGATGGGGCTGAAGGCGATACCACCGATGAGGAGCTTGTGGGTGAAGATGATTTACCGAATGAGCGGGCGATGCAGCTTTTTCATCTTCCTTCGAGTGTTTCCGCTGTTAATCCTCTGTCAACTGTTAGCCCCGCAGTGAGCCCAGCTCGTCATCGCTTGGTATCTAGTTGGCAGGGCATGGAATCATCCAAGCCTGGGAATAATCTTGCCCGGAGATTATATTGGGATTCTGATGACCAAGATGAAGAGGAAGAGGAGCGGAAAGGAAAGAGTCTACCTCAACAGTCCAGAGGACCACGGGCCGGAATTTTTGTACCTGCTCAGGAAAGCCGCAAGGCAATTATTGATGGGACCAGGGAGGTACCCTCGCCCCATCCGAGATTCAGCCGGTGTCGTAAATCTCTTACCGCCCCTAAGGTCAATATGGTACGTCCCCAATGTGCTTTTTGTAGTTGATTGAATCTCCTTGCTCATACACGCATGCTCATGTACTTCCTTTTCTCTATATCTTTTAGGTCGAGAAATTATTGAGTAGAAACTTACTGAACAATACGGGATCTGCTCCAACATTCTCAACTGCATCAGAGATATCATCCCCCCTGCAGCTCCTATCATCTGATAATGATTTTGGATCCTCATCCCCATCCCTGGCTGTCGCTACTATGTTCACTGAAGAAGCTGAATATGTCACTGAATCTATCAATCTTGATGACGTTCTCGAAGCGTCTTACCTTGCTCCCGAATCTCCCGAAACCACTGGCTCTCTTGCAGAACAACTCAGTGGGGATGTTAAGGAAGACGATGATTTATCTTCTGACAAACATCTACAAAACCTTAATCGGTGGGATTTGATTCCTGTCAGTGCTTTTCGGCGAACCCGGGAGAACGGCGGATGGAGCTCAGATCACTATCCTCACACTCCTCACTCAAGCATGGATTATAGCAGCATCATGAAAGCCAGCCCTCTCAGCGCGATCATGTGGCCCAAGGAGAAGGAGCGACAGAGGAGAAGAAACTTCTTGGAACCAATGTCAATCTCTCCTGTAATTCTTCCTGTTGGTGACGGCAATCGTACGCCCACGGGTGCAGAGACTCATCAGCATGACTTCAATCAGGATTTACTGAAGAGTTCGCAAAAGCTTCGAAGAGAGTCAAAGAGGGAAAGGAAGCTCAAGAAGAAGAACTGGGGTCAGGTTCACCACCAACACGCACATCACCATCATTGGCACTCTCATCAACATCATCCAAACTCGAAAACGAGAGGAACAGCGTCGAATCAACGCTCTTTCCCGTCTGCTGTCCCCCCATTCAACTTGTGATCGCATTCATGTCAGTATCGACCATGTCGTCACTTGTTGCGGTCACTATCATACAAGTCCTAGGGACACAAACTCCTTGATCCATGCCTTTTTTCCATGTAGCCCTCGCCTTCTCGCTCGTCGTTCAATGTTCAACGAATGTAAAATTCTCTATCGTCTATCATCCTCTGTCTCCCATCCAAGTATGTCACCATTGTATCCCCACCTATGTCGCTCGTCTGTTCTTGTCTTGCTATTATCCCTTTCCATCTCATTTCAGCGTGCTTGCAAAATCATTCCCATCATCTTGATTCCCAACACGTGTTTTCACATTTCATCTCCTCCTAAAATTTTGCTGCAGAATTATCTCCTTTATGCAATGCACGACATGACTCATGACTACGTCGTTCCACCCTTCCTTGTTTTTTTTTCATATCTCTTCCTTTTACTTGGGCTCGACCAAAAGTTGTCACATCTTTGTGTATAATAATGGTTGGTAATCGTAGTGTATCATGACAAACGTGGATTATGAGATTTCGAAGTGAAATGCCCTAAGTACATCAAAGAGAATTCGGTCAGTAGAACACTGACATCCACACTCTATTCAAAACTGTTCGAGCGAAGTCATTGGCCTTCACCGTCCAGATGCTCACCGCATCTTTCCTGAAGCGGTATATGTTGAAGTCTCTGCAGCTATATGGTCGCTCTATATGGTCGCTTAATTTCCATCCCAGCGCAAACATATTCACACTTGCTCTAGATTCTATTCTAGTGGTGTGGTCAGCTAAAATCACGTGCTGCAACATGCCATCAATATCTCCTTTTGCCCAAATGACCAGCCATATACGAGAATGGACCAAGATGAATACGTTGAAACTTCAGATGTCGAAGAATTAGCTGATGCTTATGCCTTGCAGCGTTGGCGTGATTTTGAAGATGTGATTAAAGGGGGACAATTGACACCTGTACACTCTCAGACGGTTCATCCAAGTCCAAAGACTGAGACCCCCCGGAAGCGCAGAAAGGTAGTTTACACTTTACTTGCGGAGTCTTTGGCTGAGATTTGGTCAGCTTAGCCATGGACTTGAAGAAGAGATCCGAGTATCTGTGCCCTCTTCGCAGACGAATGAGACTCGAAGCCCGCATTTCACATCTCAATACAGAATATCCGACAAGGGGGACTCTGATACTGATGCTACTTCAGAGGATGCAAAAGTGAATATACTAGGTGATCAAGATCCTGGTTTACAGGCACGGACCCATGTTCGAAAGGTCTTTCATTTGGATGATACGGCTGTCATGGAACATGTGAAAGCCTGGACCTCCTCAAGCTCTCCTCGCAAGGCAGCGGAATTACAAGACAAATTACAGTTTTCTCGGGACTTGAGGCCTTCACGGCGGTCAGCAGATGATAAATCGTTGGATCAGCTTGTAGGTATAGGTGTTTTCTGCCTGTCTACGCACTGTTCAGATATTCAAATATATTCCTAGCCTCTTTCTCTGCAAGAATTTTCCAAGCGACCACTCTCCTATGTTGTACTACCTGCAAGGTCTCGAACACAAGACAATGTACGAGGCGAGTCTGAAGATGAGCTAGCTGTTGCAAAGCTTAGCTCTCCCCTGACTCGTCCTGAGATCAGAGCTTCCAAACTACGCCAACTGGACGCAACTCGCGTGGACACACCATCAAACCTTTCAGGCTCATCTTCGCTTGTCCCTGTTGAGAGTTCGCAATCGCGTGAAGAGGATCATGATGTTCAAGACGCTGCTACAAGCAATTCACTGCGTATCTCGACTGTAGAGACGAGAAATGTCGAGGATATAGCCCTCAGCCGATACCCACTTCGTCGTCGTCAACCTAATCAGCTTCGTCCATATGCATATGACGAGCTCTATTACAAGACTATCTTGAAAGATAATCCAGCTGCTATCATCAATGCCATTCGTCATAAGCATAGTGCCTATCGCCAGGAAGATCATTATCAAGAGGATGACGATTATGTTCAAGAAGAGTCTCAACACCAGGATGTGAGTGGTGAACATGAAACGCAAGAAGACCACTCGCTCGTTGCCCAGCCACTACCTCCTTATATCCAGCCCTTGAGTGAGTCTGATGATGGCGATTCGGATGGTCTCGCTCAAGAAGCTCGTCGCATCGAAAGAGACCGGAGGCGAAGAGAGAGGGAAACAAGGGAAAAGAAAAAGGAGGAACTCAAGCAGAGAGAGGAAGAGAAGCGATTGGGACAACAGCGTTTAAGACGCGAAAAAGAGGCTTCGAGAGCGCCCAGACGATTTCCTGTGTCTAACACTTCTACTCCTTTGGGAAGACGTAACTCAGATGTGAGTGGCCAACTATGGTAAGAAAATTGGTCTGATAATCAATCAACAGGCGACAGACATCCCGAGTATTCAAAATTCTCAGACAAACTCACCTCAGAGGAGTGTTCGACTTCCTCCAGCTCAATCTTCACCTTCTTCAAAAGGGACGAACGAATTGGATGCACTGCGTGACTATTTCATGAATAATCTAACTGCCAGTCCTATATCCATAGAGGAGGATGTTCGAACACCAGAGCCAGAGTCTCTACAGAATCCTTGTACTCCATCCGCTCGATTGTCCGCACAGAAAAATTTGAGAGTCACTGATAAATCTCCAGTCACGAGAAAGCAGCATGCAAAGGGCTCAGATTCGGGCACTGAAACTTCTGATGAGGAGGAACCACTAGATTTAGGCAAGCATTATCATGAACTCTTCAGACTATACCCTGCTGGTTATGCAAGAGAACTTTTAAAGGAGACTCAGCATAATCAGTCTCGTCGGCTCGCCATCGATGATCCACAGGAGGAGGGGCCTCTTCTTCCCGGCCAATCGCGTATCCGGCGAGTCGTTAACTCAAAGGATGTAAGGGACATCCGCGGAGATTCTGATAGCGACGAAAGTCGAGTCGAGCCGTCACCCCAGTACATGTACAATGGAGACATTCGTGATTTTTTTCATTCCGAAACGCATTCGGATGGTGTTTCTGGTCTATCGCGGGATGGTATAGCTCAGAATACAGCGCCATCCCGGCCTATCTTTCGCGAGCCCGTGGCCTCAGTCCCTGACACCATTGAAATTTCGGATGAAGAGACCACTAGCTCAGGAGAGGGAGAGCGAGTTGATGATGAAGATATCCAAACTCTTCTTGGAGACGATGACGCCGGGACGATCTATGAGCCAGGCATTGGGTACGGTAATATGAAGGAGGAAAGCATGATTGACTGGATGTTGTCTCGAACACGTATCGTTGGCTCAAGCATCTCCAAGGCCAGGGCTGGTGGGCGCAAACAGTCCCGTTCTCACGCCAGTGGTCATAGCAGCAATGCACGTAGAAGGTACAAATATGATGTCAAAATTCGCGATGCTTGCAAGTTGGGGAGTGAGCGTCAGACACTGCTCTCGTTTGAGAACCATGCTACGTCACAAAACACGAAAAATGGCAGACCGAGAGGTAGGGTAACGTTCCATCACGGCCGTGCATAATAGTATTTTGATTCAATTTCTAATTTTATCAGCTGGAGTGGCAACCGAACCGATTGAGATTGAGATTGGAGGTTTGGGAAAGGAAAAGCGGAAGAGCTGGAAGGCGAGACGTGAAGAGTTGAAGGGGAGACACAAACTGCAGGGTGTCTACTCGCTGGCCAACCCGCACACATCTGAGATAACGTCCGGGAGATCAAAAAAGCCAATGAAAATTACCATTGATCTTGATGATGCCGATTTTTATCGGTCATTTGCAACCGGCGCATCTAATCCTGCTTCAGCAAGAAGTGAAAAGCCCAAGCTCCCATCATTTCATGTAGACGATGATAATGATCACCGTAACCAAGAAATAGAATACAGTCAACAACGTCCCCTAGTCAAACGGCCCCGAGATTCGGCTGGAAAATGTACCGTTGACATGGGTATAGACGCCCTGAACCCAGGAGTGTCCTTGAACCCGACAAGTTTTATGCGTGAAGGCCATCTACATGATCTGATACACGCCCTCACATCTGATCAAGCAATTCAACCTAGTCCTCTCTATCTCTGTGAGATAAACCTAAGTCCTTCGCAGGAAATAGCCACGTTTCTCCAAAATTTGGACAAGATCTTTGGAGGTTTACTTGACTTGATCTCAGATATTCCTTCCGAAGGTTACGAAGAAAAAATAAAGGACTGGGGCAATCTGTCTCGATCGGTTTGTCGTTATATCACTTGGTTCTATATTATGGATCCTATGGATGGACGTGAGCAACTTGGATCCTTCATCAAGAACAAGGTGCTAGCCATCATATCAATCCTCAAATCCTCAGCCGCAGCTATGAATACAGTGAACATCGCCCTCTTATCTCTAATCTGGTTCTGCCTCGAGACCTCAATTCGGTCCGGCTATCAATTATTCGACGGATCATCAGGACCATTGAACTTCAATCCAGCTCATGCATCTGCAAGGCTGTTGCTCTACCGTTTGGTGGAATATGGAACCCATATACTTTACAAAACCACGAAAAAGAATCAAGTTATTGACGTAACGAAGATATCATCTTATGCCGCCCAGATATGGGCATGCTTGATCCACCTCCTTCCTGTCTGCGACGCCCGGCAAAACACCAAGTCCTATCAGGATCATCCCCTTTGGGTTGAACTCCTAACCTTGCATCATACGCTCCCTTCGATCAACTGTCTAGAAACTTGTGAAAGGATATGGGAGGCCGTTTTCACACTGATGGTACTATCACAATTTTCGGTTTTCGGAATCGTTGGGAGTAGTTTCCGCCTTTCTTCGTCATGGAGCTTAATATCTTTTGCTATCAAGCAATCTCAACTGGCACAGGGTGGTGGCGCACTTCAACATCTTGGATATGACACGCTCGAGAAACGAGACAAATACACCAGAGTCATGATATCTCGTTGCTATCGGTTGTTAGATCATTGGAAGTGGGATATGAACCAATCGTTCGGCGCCTTAAATCAACTTGTCGACATCTTTCGTGCTCGCAACTTTATCAATTTGTATGGTGAAGAGGCAGAATATCCTGATTTTATGTTGAACGGTGACTGGGATTCCCTTTCTCAATCCAGATCTGACACAGACTCTGCATTCACTTCGACATTGAAACTTATCAAACGGGCTGTCGACGCTGATTGCCTAACGGAACCAGAAATAAAGAAGATGGTTGCGCTCATCATCCCAGTTTCAAGATTCAGGGTACAGAAGGAGAAAGTACCGGGCGCGAATGACCTTTCGCCAATTTGTAATCGCTTCGCAGCATTAGCTCTTGTGATTGCTATCGACCCGGAATATGCCACCCGAACCGTCAAACAAGTGCATAGTAGCATCGACTTTGCGGCGTCCGATACCACGACTCAGCTACTTACGATTCGAGGTGTCATGTTGCTGGCGACTCTTATGATTAAAAGAAACGTACCGTTGCAAGAAGTTGCGAAATGGCTTGCTACAATTGTCAACAACGTCGCATCCGAGCTTCAGTCTCTCAGATCGTCCACAACTGATCAGCCAAATCAGCGCAAGGATAAGACCAGGAACTGCTCGCTCCTCGTTCTGTCCTTGTATGCTACAGGTCGTGCTGTGATGGAGGCCTTTGCGAGCAGAGGTCAATACCCAGAGCCTGCTTTTCTCCGTACGTTCAGGTATCATAATCAGCTAGATTGAACAGCTAACATCCCTCAGTCGCGTTCAAGTCGTTCCTAGAATCATACAAGGCAATTGAAGAAACAACTCACAATCTAGGTGAGATGCGGCGTTTCATCGGGAGCTTTCTGGACGCCAGGGCGATACTCTCTCCACCAAGAGAACCTACGCTTCCGAATCCGCAACTGGATGATCCAGAAAGTCAGGATTATGCCGATTTCGATTTCGGGATTGACCTCAATGATCCGGCTACTTTGGCTCAGTTGGATGACACAGAAGATGCTGTTGCCTTTGTCAAAGAGAAAGAGCAGGGTGAACTTGCCGACAAGGTTTGCCGAAATTGTTTTCTGTGTGATATACGCCTTACGGAAATCTCAGGTGATCTTTCCCTTTTTTTGGGCCTCTTTCTGGAAGATCCAGAAGTTTTGCGCAACCGCAGCTGAGCCGGTCGTACATCTGAACAACCTTAGGACTTTGGACAGCTGGGCTCATTGCTTCGGCGGGTGTATGCACATCTTGATCCAGCATGGAAAGGTCCCGTCTGTAAGGTGGTATCCTCTCGATTGATAGATAATGACATTCATGATCCTTCCAGCGCTGGAACTTTTGCCTGGATGAAATGGAGTCTTTTTGGCGAAAAATTCGAGTTGGCTGGTTGAGTGTACGAGTACGAGTTGCTATTTATAGTGAGATCATTCGTCATGATCCTGGATTCTACGGAGTTGAGTTCGTTTCCTTCGTTCCCCCTCATCTGGTTTTTGACAAACAAGTTAGCTGAGGACTCATGAACTGTTGGAGACTTTTTTTGAGTCTCTGGCCACGCATGATCTCACTGCCGAACCGAGATATTGGCGATACGTTGTTGCAAATGAAGTCAAACATAATCCGCTATTTAAGGACGTGGCCGAGTCATTGTTTAAATTCAGTGCTCAGATAAACCCGCAACCAGATGAGATTAATCAACTTCGAATCTCTCTTTTGACAGGTATTGAAAGTCGTTGTGTCCTAGGCGTCTTCCCAGTTGACTTAAGTATTATTTTCAGGTTTTTTCAGGAATATTGATTTGACTCTCAGAGAGTCTTCTGAGACGAGGTTTCAGAGCTCCATTTATATTGATCTGTGTCTCAAGTTTTTTTCGAGGGTCCGAACCAATAGTCAGGTTAGAGAGGGAACGATTGAATCTTTCTATAAAAAATGGTTTGCTGAATTAAAAGCGCAGGAATTTTCGACGAGTCCTGGATTGAGTGTCACTTATGGCGCCTGGTGTAAAGACGTCCTTGGTTTATTGGACGACTATCCTCTGCTGAAGAGTCATCCACGTCTGAAGACGATATTGGATCTTTTATCCTGAAGAAAAAATGACGTCCCAAAATCTCTCTCTCGTATCCTTTATCCCGGCTCGGATAAACCTTAGCAGTTCGTCAGGTGACGACAAGTACTTTACCTTTGTCACAACAAGAGAAGAAGAAGAATTTAGGATTTTCTGAGGAGGAAGGGAACGGTGATGGAGAAGTGTGTGAGACTGATTTTTCCCTTTCACCGCGTGGTAAAAAAAATACATTGTAGGTAGGAATTATCTATACATCTTAATCACCACCATCCCCCCTCATATGATACCAAAAATCTCACATCAATGTTTTTTGCCTTTCCCTTTATATCCTGACTGTCCTTCGGGACAGTAATTATGTCTATTGGGTTTGATGATTGTCCCCACGACACACCATACGAGGCTGAAAGACATTCATAAATATTAGTCCTATTATTGACTAACTGGGTTTCAGCTTGACCCCTCTTGACCAACTCGCTAGATCACCGACATGTATTTAGCTTTGTTTCTATTTCGAACAGTTTTATTACACAGCTCTCATTGACAAATCAAGGAAGGGGTCATCATATACTTTGATCACAAAAAAAGAAAGATTCCACACGCTGCATCATCGTCATCATACAAAAATTATTGACTCATCAAACGAGCTGCCACCGCCGCCACCGCTCACAATTGACACTTCAAATTCGTACTAATACCATACAATCAAGGCAGATATAAGAAAAACCCCAAAAAAAGTCGTACATGGTCGTGATTGCATCGTGATAGATTCATAGACTGAGGTCATAGCTTCTGGTATCAAAAGGCACGGGAGCGTAAAGGACGATCAACAGAAGGGATTCCACGCATTCGCAATATGCGTGCGAGAGAGCATTAGACAACCACCACCGCGACGCCAGGTTGCATTCTCCTCGCGGTATCATTATCCACAAAACCTTTCCCCACCGTTTCATCGCCACCACCGCTGCCAACAATCTCAGGTACAGGCACATCCACATCCACCACTTTCACATGAACCGAATGCTCCTCATCATGGGCAAGAGGACTACCAGGTTCAACCACAGACAACGACGACTCATCCGATATAGACTGCACACTGTGTCCCGAGGACGAATCCAGGAACGACTCTCCTTCTCTCGTCGTCAAAGCAGCATTCGTCTGGAGCGCCGAACTCGTCGATGCAGTACTCGCTCTTGAACTAAAAAAACCGCCAAGACGAGAAAAAGGGGCAGAAGTTGTTGTTGATGATGACGGTGGCGGCGGTGGCGGAGGTGGTTGTCGAGCAGATAAAGTCACGTTATTGTCCGCTTTCCAAAGTTTAAACCCCCACCCAGAATGGGAAGCTGCTGATTTCTTGTCAGCGCCATCTGGACTAACGGCTATGGGTGGGGGCAACCCTTTTTTTCCCACTGAAGACATTTCTCCAACCTGATTTTCCGCAATAAACTCTCGAAGCGCCTTGACACACGAATCCGACGCTTCTTTCGCTTCGTTGGCCTCACTCAACTCGATCCGAGCCTCCGCCAATTCCCGTTTCAAACTCTCCAATTCCCTCTTCATGGCTTCTACTTCAGATGACGTCGGTGCATTTGTCGGTGGGAGTGGGATTGTTTCTGGTCTGGGAGGTGAGCTCCTGAAAAACAGGGAACGCCGTGAGCCGGGTGGACCAAGACCTGAGGCTGAGGAGGGATCTTGTGAAGAAAGAGGGCTATGAGGTTGTGTATCCGACGACAACAGATGGAGGAGACCGAGTCCGTTTCCATCACCTGCACCACCAGACGAAATCGACGAGACGCGTCTATGGCTATTAGCTCGTCCCGTCAAAGGCGTGAAAGATGCTCGTTTCGATAGCGGTGGGCTGCTTATTCCGGGTATTGCGGATCGAGATAAATCGAGTGCGCTGGGGATAGCACTCTGACGTCGACTCTCAGCTTGCAACCGCATGATTCCTCGTCTAGGATACACACACACACACCATCAACACAAGGCAACACTTGGGTCCACACCAACCAGGGAAACTCACCTGCTCTCTTCGACTTTATTGCGTAACAACGAAATGGCTTCTTCATCTTCCTTCATCTTTTTCTTGGCGGCACTGAGTTCTTCTTCATAGTCTGTTGCCTTCTCCGTCATCAAAGCCAACGTGTCCTGCAATGTTGCTTCTCTCGTGGTGGAACTCTCAAAAAGTTTAATCAAATCATCGCGTTCCTTGGTCAAATCTTCGACTGTCTTTCGTAGTCCTGTGATAATGTGCACTAGGATCTGGGGGTCTAGGGTATCAGGATTGGGCTGATGAGCGTGTAGATTTGAACGCGAATGCGAGCTCTCGGATACACTAGGCGTAGTTGGAGGTGAAGAGCCCTCTAGCTCGAGCTGTCGTTCGAGTTCTAGACTGAGGTCGATAGAAAAATGTTTGTGCCCGCCCAGCTGTTCAGGGGCCGTTCTGAATGTCGGCGAGGACGCCTGGGCCTCGAAGCCACCGCTGGACGAACCAATGTCGTGTGGAAGAGACATGGTGGTTAGGAGAGAAGAGACATCTCCATCTTGAAACCCGAGAGTATGTGTTTGAGCGCCTTGCCATCACGTGTGCACTACAATTTATATGATTCACATTTATCTACTCAATAACTATTTGCACATCCATAAATTCTCTTTCGTGCCAGGAGCACTGTCAAGTTCAAAACCACTACTCGGAGGCGTGTGTCAGAGGATCAATACAGATGATCCCATCTCGTTCGCTCCAAGGATACCCCCAACGGTGGACCCATTCACGTACCCCTGTTGCTAGCCGATTGCGAGAGGCACCACGAAGAGAGTCTTGAGTACCCGTGTGCTTCTCCTCACCAACAATGGCATAGGCTGTGATGATTATCAGTGGCTGTCAGGATCTACATAGTCACATACCCAATCCATAAAAGTGCTCATTCTCCAACTGAACAGGGGCAGGGTGAGCACCAGGCGCGAAAAAAATAGAAACAAAAGACCCACAGAGAGCAAAAAATGCTCCAAGACTTCTGTCGCCTCGTTGGAGTGCAAACCATGCAAATCCAAGATACATTCCGTGCGCTCCTCGGCGGTCAATTTGTTATCACCCACGTCTTTTCGGGCAATACCCAAAATGACACCCAATCCAGAACCACATGACTTTCCTCGACAGGTCCGATCTCCTGGATCATCGGACCAGCCCAAATCTCTTTGTCTAGCTGCCTGCTCGGCGAGGCGAGAGCGCTCACGAACGAGATTAGAAGCTGCGCTGGTCATTTCAGCAGCCATCTTGGCGTTGAGGTCATGCCCTTCACGGCTGAAACGCTTGGCTGCTGCGCCATCACCCCTTCTCCAGGCGTCTGCAGCACGAGACAAGCAAGCATTCCTTGCGGCTCCGAGCTGTAGTGCACGTTGGCGATAGGTCATGTAGAGCTGATTGACGGATTCGCCAGTGGGCAATGTGGGCAACAAGGATGGAGGACGAAGTTTCAAACGGGGAGATGGGCGAGGCGCCACGATGGCTGACTGATGATGGAGATTATCCGCGGCAGGACCCATGACGCGGGTGATAGTGAGCTTGGGTGGCGGCTTTTTGACGGCGGCAGCAAAACGTGTACGGCTGGGGTCCAAGTGTCTTGCTGGAGAGTTGATGGCGGGGGATTGGGAATGAAAGCCAAGAAGTGGAAAGTCATCAACGGATGGATTATGGTGAGGAGGGATATAAGGAGGGGGGTTGCGAATGTGATGGCGAGACATGGCGACGTTGAGGCTAGCAATGTCTACATCTTTGGGAAGGTGGTGCAAAAACTCACAGGATTCGTTTTTCGCGCAGGTGCCTCTGAGCCAGAAGCGGCACAAGGCGCGTTCGAGGTCATGACTAGGGACGGCGGGTAGGTGATTTTTGGGGATGAAAAGAAGAAGCAAAACACACCTGAACCTGCAGTCAGCCCTGAGGCACTCTCCAGCGATAAAGTACCTGCAAACGCGATTGCCACCTTGAGGGGGGCGGCCATTGAGGTACCGGGCGGAGGGACGAGAGGGTCTGGAATAGTTGAGGTGGTTGTCACGGGAAACGAGGGTGATGCGATTACCGATGAGCTGGACAGTGGGCTGTGGGGGAGAGGGGGTTTGGTGGGACGGAAGGACACGGTCGACCAAGGAAGCAATGGCGGAGTCAAAGTCGTAGCCGCTGGCGGCGAGGGCGTCCTCGAGTTCTGAGGGGGCGAGAGAGGAGCCAAAGACGGAGGTGAGGACGTCGAAGGGGGTCATGCCGTCTGTGAGGGCGGTATTTGGATCGTGATCGTCGATGAGAGGTGGATGATAGGGATCGATGGGCGCCCATTGGTGATCAAAATCGGAGGTGGTGAAGGGTGACTGGTCGTCGTCGTCGTCGTTGTCTTCCGGACTTACGAAGGAACGGAGGGAGGAAGTTGGGGTGATTGGGGGGATGAGGGGGGCAGCGATGGCGAGATTTGAAGAGGGACGAGGAGAGTTATGGGACCAGAGATCAGGAGAGGGAGTGTCTGCTCTGAGAAGAGATGCAGGCTGTGAGGAGGCGGACGAGAGAGGTCGCTGGATGGGTCTGAACTCTGACGCTCTGGCATTGAGCGAGCGGGAGGTCAGTAGCGGTGACGCCGGCAGAGACGCTGTCCACTGCGCGTGCGCGTGCGTCGCCTGCGTGTGGGCGAGCACAGGCGACGACGACGGCGAATAATGGCGAGAGGACGTCGAGCGAGGCGTTTCCGGGTGAGTTTCCCTCATCGACGTCGAGCGGGGCGTCTCTGCGCGAGTTTCTCTCATGGGCGTCGGTCGTCGGGTGGGGGTGAGGACGACGAAGGGCACTCCGCCGACATCGTCGCGGTGTTTGTGCATGAGCTCGAGGACGTTCTCCTCGGTCTGGACAATTTATCAGAGTTTGGACATCGAGCTCACTGTCGACCTACCGCTTGACCGTCCATGCCGTAAGTGACCTCGAGCAGACCCTTGAGCTCATCCTCCTTCTCGTCGACAAGGAGGGAGACGACCTTGCCAACGAGTCCGTGCTCGTCGTCGTCGACGCCCTTGTACCGTCGGCCGAGCGCACTGAGCAGCGCTCTTGTGTGCGGAAAGCAGTCAGCCATCACTGAAAAGGCGGGTGTGACATGGATGTGACATCCAACAGCTGTACCCGTGGGTATTTATGACGTAATAGTAGACCCACACATTGTATCGGGGATCGGCTATCTCCGTTCTGCTTTGCACGCCGTCGATCTTGTCGTCCTTCTCTTCTTCTTCTTCTTCCACCCACACATGTCTGCCACTCCTCTAAACGATCCTGATAATCAGCTCAAAAAACGCAGAAAAGGCGCAACTCGTCTCAGTTGCGCAGAATGTCGTCGGTTCGTCCTCGCTTCCCCCACAATATTTATTCTCACCTTTCCCAGCCTAAAGCTCCGCTGCGACCGCGCAATCCCATGTAGCTCCTGCGTAAAACGTGGCTGTGGCGCCATATGCCCAGATGTACCTCTCTTTTGCTTTTCTCTCTCCCCCATCTCACTCATTTTGATAGGGATCTCTCACCACAGGCCAGGGCAACCGGTTCGCTTATTTCAGTTTCCTCGGTCCGATCTCATTGTTCTCCTAGTTTCGTTCTCGCATCCACACAAGAACTCCATGAGAAAATATCCCAGCTTGCTAACCGTGTGCGCCAGCTCGAAGATGCCCTCCGCTCTTCCCACTCACAACTCTCTAATGACTCCCATCCCCTCCTCGCCGAAGACCTCCTCAAGATAAAGGCGCCCTTGCAAAGAGACCCCCCTGCCCTCAGAAATGCTACCCCCTTCTCCGTCAAGGAAGAAGACCCCAACCCCGACGTCGTAGACGCCTTTGGCTCCTTGTCCATAAACTTGTCCGGCAAGTCTCGGTACTATGGTCATATCGCAAACTCTTGGGTATCCTCCCTCCCCTCCTACCCCGTCCTCCATCTCATTTCCTTTTCTAGTACTTCCTTCAAGTAAGCTTTCCATCATTCCTCATCTCACTTCTCACCATTCTCTCTCAAAAAAGAACGAAGAGGAAGAAGACCAGTCTGACCATGATCAACTCCTTCTCTCCCTCCAATCCGTCCTCACCCCTGATCTACTCAACAGAGCTTCCATGTTCCCTATATCTACCCTCCCCCAAGATCTCAACTCTCTCCAGTCCCTCCTTTGGTATCTCCCTTCTTCAGCTAACGCCTATGATCTCCGCACCATCTACTACTCTCATGCTGCTTGGATGTAAGCCCTCTCTTCCTCTCTCAGTCTAGTCTGAACCCATCTCCAGGTACAACCCCATTTCCATGGACACCTTTGACTCGCAGGTCTATTCTTGCTTCTATACTTCCGATTCGAGCCATCTCGCCCAAGACCCTGCTCTCCCACACAAACTCGCCTTGCTTTTCATCGTTCTCGCCATAGGCTCTCTCATGAACACTGCCTTACCCGCTTATAACCTCGAGGCCGAGAAATACCACCAGCTCGCCCGTGCCGCCCTTTTTCATACTTCCATCTTTGATGCACCAACTCTGCATTCCGTCCAGGCCCTGGTAAGAACCCTTTTTCAGAGTCACTCCATCACTCACATCTAGAATCTCACAGTATCTCATGACCTTTTATCTCTTTCTAGCAGATCGCCATGGAACCGCCTCTGGCGCCAGGTGGGCAATCATGGGCATTGCTGTCAAAGTGGGGCAGAGTGTCAGTCATATGATTCTTCTCTCATCTTGTCCCTCATTGATATGTCTTCCCACAGATTGGTCTACGTGAGGCCAAATTTTTGATGATTTTAATCAGACCATTAATTCATTCTCTCTTTAGACAGGGACAGTGGCCGTTGGAAGATCGAGCCCGCTGAAACTCAACGTCGACGTGAACTTTTCTGGGAACTGTTTACCTATGATTCGTTGCAGTGTTTGACGTTTGGACGACCCCCTTCGTTCGCTCTTCCCCATATCGACTGCAAACAACCCCATTCCGGTGATACAGCTGACGAACAAACTTGTACCTTTTTTCATCTTTCATTTTAGCTTTGAAAGCTTACTCATTTCTACTTAGTCCATGCATGGAAACACCGATTCACCTCCGAATGCATGAACCTATTGCATGATCAAGCTTTCGGCGCCAAGATGCCGACCTACGCCACAGTTTTGCAGCTGGATAGAAAGATGCGTGCATTTCCTGTTCCTCCGATTCTGCAAATTGCCGGGTTCGGATCGGTGGAAACGCGACACAGCGGCTTTCCGGATACCATCATGCTTATCTTACAGAGGCACATTGTCTTGGCGCTTCGCGAGATGAGTGAGTGTACCCGATGATTAGGTTTATCCAGGTGCTCATTTGCTGGTGTAGATTTGTTGTATCTTCATCGCAGTTTCTTTGCCAGAGCTATCAGTGATCATCCGAAAGACCCACTTGGAAGCCCTTATGGCACATCCGTCATTGCTGCATATCGTAGTGCTGGGTCTCTGGTGGCCTTGATGAGGAACCTGCATACGCAACTCAAAGTTCCCAGTGAGAGGATGTGGTTCTTGTGGACCCATATGTTTTCCTGCGCCGTGAGTCGTTCGTTACGACAGAAAATGTAGCTGATCAAAGTAGATTGTCCTTGGATCCATTGTGACACGGTGCCCGTCCATGAGTTTGGCACCTTCTGCTTTGTTACAACTCGATTCGGCTTGTGAGCTCTTCTCCAAAGCCGCGCCTGGATTCCGTGCTATGAAAGTCCTGGTGAGTAGTGGTGTTAGAGGATATACACTTCCATGTGTGACACTGTTGAACAGAAAATCATGCTTCAGTTACAACAAAGAGCGCATTATAGCCTGGAAGAATCTAGGCGAGGAAATACGATAGCTAGCCGATACCCAGTAGGTTCTGAGCCTGTCTCCCCGGACCACGACAACGACGAGCTCGCGATTCTAGGAGGCAAGACTCGCCTTGTGGCCAAGATTGAATTACCGTCATCTCCCAATCTCATGGAAAGGTCGCCGAATTCACACAACCCGATTGTTCCGCTGCCCTTGTCGCCTACGATGCATCATCACATGGACCCGAGTGTGGTTGAGTATTTGCACTCGTTTGGACCTCCTGTTGCTCACAGTGGAGGTGGTGGTAATGGGCCGTCGGATGGAAATCAGATGAGTACGCAGCAGCAGCAGAATGCGAGCTTTTCTGCCGAGGTGGAATTATCGCCGGTGTCTGTTTATGGGATGACGTCTATGAGTACGCCGACGAGTTATGGAGCGCAGGATTCTTTGTCGTATATGTCGTCGTCATCACCTTCGCATGCACAACGGCGGGCTGGTTCTTCGGGTCATCATCAACATCATCAGCATCATCAACATCATCAACAACACTCAGGATCGTCTCATGATGGAGGGAATTCGTTTTGTGATGTTGCGATGGGTTCTTCGACAACGACGACAACGGCAAACCCTGTTGTTGTTTCTTCGTTTCCGCAATACTTTCCGGTGTTTGATTATGGGAGTGGGATGATGAATGGAAATGGAGCGATGACAACGGCAGTGGGTGGAGGATATGGAGACGCACCGATTTTGGATACGCCGAGTCCTAGTGGTGGTGGTGGTGGTGGTGGCGGACAACAACAACAACAAAGGAAAGCGTCAGGGTCGCCTGAAGGGAATATGCAATCAACGTGGCAAGACTTTGTGATGGGATTACAGATGACTGCTTGAAAAGACTTTTTCTGGGGGGAATGTGTGAGTGTGAGGGAAAACGGGAATTTTTTTGGTTTTTTGATGCTGTCGATGGCTATCGTATCAAGTTTTTTTTTCTTATGTGTTTTTGGAATCTATATGTAAGATTGATTGTTTTTTTTTTTTTGATTT
>Ga0153938_1000278_pt1 | contig 20185 bp, 21 predicted proteins | sample TSNY022MetaG_FD_104740 | JGI IMG/M metagenome (GOLD analysis project Ga0153938, IMG submission 104740) | Attine ant fungus gardens microbial communities from New Jersey, USA - TSNJ022 MetaG | ecosystem: Host-associated > Fungi > Mycelium > Unclassified | place: USA:New Jersey: Brendan T. Byrne... | reverse complement strand
ACTTCCTGATCTCCGAGTGATCGTGGACGTATCAAAAGTATCAAAACCCTGCAGGCTGCTGCTTCCCAAAGAACTTGCACTGAGCGGAGCGGGGTTTGCATGGACCCGGACTTTGGAACTGTCCATCCCAGTGGTTACTCCTGTACTTTTGTCACCTGATACATCATCAACAATGTCCTAGCGGGATACAAGTTAAAATGAGATTAGCATTAAACAGACGCAAGAGATTGACTCGTCCTAGCTGAGACCGCAAATGGTCTTGTGAAACATCCAAGCCGTGTTTATTGAACGTGCGCCGTCCGCGAGGTTTTGAAGTGGAATTCGTGATATCCTCCCGCTCAGATGAAAAAATAAAAGGAAGATAGGAAGATTCGTATGCTACAGAGTCACTATACGTCCATTGGAACACGAATGTACCAAATTCGGTGAACACACACACACACCTTGACTGTTTGCTCCCGGTCCCCCAGGCATCCTTTATGTCCTGACCTACTTCCCATTTCGCTTCGTCCTTGATTTCTGCGCGTTCAAGTTCGACCTCTGGTAGGTTCTGCCTCCGAAGAGCATTTTGCATGAAACGAAGACTGAGTGTTCCATTACTCAAAGATTTCGACATACAGTACGATTGGCGAGTGGGAGAGCGCCTATTTCCGTCGAGGAATGTGTGACGATGCTGTGTAAGCGAGTCATGAGATGGATGCAAGCAGCGGTACTGCTGGCGGCTGGCCACATGGCAGAATTTCTTGGGACTATTAAGGGCAATTCTTATTCAACACTCCCGATTAGTGATCTCCTCAGCAGATTAGCTGTTGGTGGGTGGAAGTGTGAATTTGGCTGAACAGGTCTATGTTATAGGACTCAAACGCCATAAGCATTTGCAAGACAAGATGGCCTATGGGTTAAGACCGTGGGATGCTTACTGTTGCTCTCCTTCGGGATGTGGAGCATGTTCGAATCTCAATCTTGTCAATTTTCTTTCAGTGTGCAAACACCCATTGTGTTATGACTGTTGTTATATTGACATTGTATATAGCGTTGTTTGGAAACAGTCCGGTTGTAACTACTATGGGCTACCTAAAGAATTAATCAGATAAAGAATGTAGATATATTTAATTATTGAATAAGGATTATGTATGATATTAGGAGATCAATTGCTACTTCAACTGTTGTCAAAATACATTTTATCAGATGTTTACATGACTATATCATTGATAATATGAGATAGAAAAAGTCATAAACAATGGTGTTTGCACACTGAAAGAAAATTGACAAGATCGAGATTCGAACGTGCTCCAGATCCCGAAGGAGAGCAACAGTAAGCATCCCACGGTCTTAACCCATAGGCCATCTTGTCTCGCAAACGCTTATGGCGTTTTAGTCCTATCACCTAGACCTGTTCAGCCAAATTCACACTTCCACCCACCAACAGCTAATTTGCTGAGGAGATCACTAATCGGGAGTGTTGAATAAGAATTGCCCTTAATAGTCCCAAGAAATTCTGCCATGTGGCCAGCCGCCAGCCGTACCGCTGCTTGCATCCATCTCATGACTCGCTTACACAGCATCGTCACACATTCCTCGACGGAAATAGGCGCTCTCCCACTCGCCAATCGTACTGTATGATAGATGGTTATCGACGGATGTGATCACTGTGATCTTGGCAGGCGGACCTAAAATTCCCACAATCGTCGAACCCAGCGCTTTACCAGATCCTCCTTGAACTCGACTCAGAGAAACTCATGTCTCCCAGATGGCCAGTTTCATGGCTAAATTTGCTGCAAAATTTGTCCTTCGCATTTTACAGGGAGATTTCGGGTTGTGTTGTCATTTGCTTATGGCTATTTGGGTTGACTGGTACTTAAGCAGTCATTTTGTTGTGTTGTGTATTTGTCACCTCTCCCACACACTTGTCTTCTGCTATCATCTCTCATTTTTGGCATTGGGATTTAGGCTTGAGGATTTCTTTTCTATCATGAATGATGTTCACTCCTGCCTGCAACTTCACGGCAATATCTATTATCCCTAGTCACATCATTGAGTCTCCAAGATGTGGGCTCCATTTTGGCTAGATGTACTAGCTGTTACCATTGTGTTGTGTTGTCGAAGGGTTTGAACGTCATTGATTACAGGCAAGTAACCCTCGAGGCCATAACCTAATGGCACAAATCATAGATTACAGTGGAGATTAGATACAGTGACTTGATAAGAAGTAAATTGAAGCCTGTCAAAGTTCTGTTTCTGTGTATCAGTAGTGCTATGAAGTCCATTATGAATAAACTTGTGCTGATTTTACGAATATTAGTTAAACTTTGTGATGTATTTATGATGTTCAATGACACTCCTGATACTGGAACATATTACAATCTTCATGTATCGAATTGATCATTCCCATGAGAGTCCCAGATGCTTGTTCTAACGATGGAGAATTCAAATGCCCCCACCCCACCAGCAGGTCAGCGAGGCAACAACCACACTTTCGTTCCCCTGCGCATTGTATCAGGAAGGTACGAAGGTCACCAGGAATACCAGTTCATCTTCAAGCTGATAATCGAGACGATCTAAATCCTGGCAAAAGTCTATGAGAACGAAACCTCAGACTGCAAGAGCCTATAGGTGTAATCACCAAGTAAAAGATGGCAGCCAAATTCTCTAGGGGTTTAGGTTTGCAAGAATGATTCTCGGCCGGTTCTCAGGGCTTGTCAGAAGTTTTTTGTTTTGCGTCTGCCAGATAGGGGTTACTTATCGCAATGCTCACTATTGACTTGGGAATACGGGTGACTCACTAAGAGGTCTCAGCAAGGTATAGGAGATGCTACTCGGCGCAAGTGATAGTAGGGGATAACGTGGGTGTGTCGTTAGGTCTCTTGTCAAATAAGATGTACTAGACTTTGGCTGTAGGTACATCCTCCAGGCAGAACTGCTACTAAGAGCTGCACAGATCCATCAATCTCCTTCTCAAGCTTCCAGATATATATGGAATGCAAAAAGCATGTACGAAATGAGTTATATTGAAAGAACACGTATATGTGGAATAAGTCTAAACTTTCAGCTCAACTCAAGACATTCCTCAAGCAAACTCAGCAGCAGAAGTAAAACTGATGAGCCGAATGTGTCGTACTGTTGCATGCGTAATTCCCAATGCCTTCATCCGAAACGATCCGCCAAAAGGGAAGGCAAGAACGGTGATTCCTTGGCAAGAGAGAAGCTTCTGTTCCCTTTCCAAGCTACTAAACTAGTTATTAATAGTGATGCCTCTCTAAATTTCATTAGGACGTCGGATCTGAGAGCCATTGCACGTACTCTGACCGAACCCTGAGAACGCATTCTTGTCCAGATTCGGCAATAGACAAGACATCGACATAGGTGCTCTCAGCGGAGAGGCCAAAGGTCTGCAATAAAGCATCGGAAATTGCCTTGCGAATGCCCAAAGCATCTGAACTGGGTGGAGAAATTCGGAATCGAATATAATGGTACATGGTGATACATGGCAAGATATAATCGAACAAAAATAAAAAATAAACTTGATTATATAAGGTGCCGTGTTCAAGGTGCGTCATTCTCGAGCCGCAAGTTGTTTTGCACAGGGTTGTCTATTCCGTCTCCCTATCTCCTGTTTGCCCTGCTTCTTCTCTACTTTTGCTGGTTCTACTTCTACGAGCTGATCAACTCCATCAACGAAATTCGTTTCTTGAACACATGCTTAATTCAACTCCGACAACAACGCAGTCACAACGACTGCATAAGTTTCGGAAATCAAGACGAAATACGTTAAGTACAGCTTCTACAGAGATGACTGGCTACGAATCGGACCACCTACCTACGATGTCTCGACACCAATGCTGCGGAATTGTCGAGGAGGCAGCGTTGCGAGCAAGGGAGAAAAGGCAGAACAGAACGATTCCACAACCTTGGGTTGTTCGCAAGATCGCAGTTTTCCTAACTCTGGGAATCATGGGTTACTCAGGATACGTTTATATTTCAAGATTCTGTATTAGTTCAATAAAACGGACACGTCAGTCCACTACAGGCAGGCCCACTGCAAGTGAGTGTTCTTTCCCATGAAATCACGAGAATCGGTCTGAGACTTGGTGCTGCAGTTGTAGTACTTGTTGTTTTCTGTATTTTATATTTGTGGATGATCTGGGCGTATTTCAAGGTCCGTTGACATTTGTGTTTCTGTCTCAGGCACGATGGATCAATATTTCCAGGTGATTCTCACGTCGCCAGGTTATGCTAGAGATGTATGTATGAGTCCTTGACAATTTTTGGAGAGCTAAATCCTCTATAGCATGTGCCTCAATGTCGTCAACCGCTCCTCGAACCACTCGATAACAGACATTCAGACATCGACTTGGAAAATTCACTCGTGCATTACAATTCGGACTTTGACCATTCAAAACCACATCAATTTGATCCTACACGGTCACATCGTTTTAATCGACCGTCACACTCCTCGGTTTCGAGCCATCATTTGACGCATGGCAATCGGGCGGCGCCTGGCAATCTCATTGCAGGGCCATCGTACGAGGATATTACCCTACGAACACCTACGCTCGGGCGAAGCATAAGTCTCGAACGGTTGAGACAACCTACAAGTGAAACAGGTACGAGGGTGGCAGGAGATGCGCCTTTTACAGAGGTGGATGACGGAGGTGTGGGAGAGGGTAGATTGAGGACGCCATTTGAACCTCCATTTACAATTTTTCTTCCCGATCACGTCGATCTCCAAGGGAGTGCAGACGCACCGAGTGATTTACCTACCGGACAAACAGTAGAATTAGGAACGCTAGGCGAGCTTGAGCCACGCAACTCTCAGCCTCGAACGCCGATCGCAGCTGCGTTACCACCAGGTGATGAACCCATTGAAGGAACTACTGCCGAAGTCCCATGTGATGTCCTATGCCTCCCATGTGGTGCTCTCTGTGATAGCCAGCAAAGGAATGAGAAGGAGAAAAAGGAGATTACTGTTCGGAGGAGGCCACCGTCCTTACCTGTTTTGCATCCCGCGCACAGATACTGTTATCATGACCAAATTGTTAAACCTTATCGAACTCATCATTGTCGGAATTGTGGTACTGTGAGTCGCTGTTCATCGTGATCACAGCTCAGAGTGACCAATAGGACGAATAGTGTGTGCTAAAATTTGATCACCATTGCCCTTGTAAGTGCCTCCTGACTTTGGCTCCGCAGAAATAGGTACGATTCCTTTAACTAGGGATAGGTCAATGCGTTGGAGCCTGGAACCATAAGGTGACCTCGGTTATTTACCTGTTATCTTACAATCTACTAATTGTTTCTGGTCCAGTTCTTCCTTAATTTTTGCCAGGCCACATTGGTCTTCACTCTTTATGTTCTTGGGACATTGGTCGGCTTCAATGTATCGGCCTGGACTGCAGTGTCATCAAATTCTCGTGTAGATGCTCAAATTATTGTTGTTAGTGCACTGTATGTTTTGAATACGTATTCTGCATAGTTGTTCGTTGATACCATAATTTTTAGGGCTGCACTCTTTGGACTATTCACGGGGGTGTTAACGTGGACCCACATCATTCTTATAACCCGAGGGCAGACGACGGTCGAGAGTATGGCGATCCATTCTATGAAGGAGCGGGAGGCTGCGACGCTCACAAAGGAGTACGGGATTTGTGGCTTTGGGTGAGTTGTTGGTTACTCAGGGCAATGCATATTCGTGATTCAAATGATGGCCTTGTTATTTGATCGATTGATCATTACACTCAGTGCCAAGCGAGAAGCAAGACGACGATGGAACGAGGACTGGGGAGACCTAAATTCGGAAGGCAACTTGTGGTGGACTGGGAGTAGGAAGCAGGGTTGGATAGACGTCATGGGTACAAGTCCTTTGGGATGGATTCGTAAGTCTCTCTTTCCTTCCTCTTTCATGAATTAGGCTCGGCATGACTGTCCATGTCCATTTTGGTTTGGAGTTTCTGTTCGTACCGGTGTGATATGGACGACCGAGGAAACACCGTGATCCACTACCAGCAATTGCATAGGTTAGATCGCTCTGCAAATAGCAGCTTCTTGGTAGAAAGCCAGCTGTCATTGCGGCATTCTAAGCTGCCAGAGTGGTCGACATGGGTCATGGAATTGGGGACATCGATTGCTGAATTTTCCTTTGAATGGGCCGTTTCCCTGTTGGACAGGCGTTAATCTATAGCAAACTTTCAGTTTTTTTAACCTCTTCATACCTGGTCCAGCCTACTGACTATTGCTCCCTAGTACCGATCGGTCGAGGAGTTGGAGACGGCCTAACTTATGTAGTCAATCCTCGGTTTGACGGACAAGGAAGGATGCGGAGACGAGTAGATTGGCCGGCTGAGCTGCGATAAGACGTTGGCTATTCCTGGCTGCTTCTTTGGGTATAGGAGTGTACATAGGTACTATTCTGCAAAGCACGTGAGAGCGGGCGGAACTTGACGTCAGTATAAGTAGCCCGGCAATTACGGAAGACGTGCACCTGTTACCTATCCTGACACCACAAACATCACCTGAGTTAGTCTAAGCAATGTCTTTTGTTATTTCCGCGTCTCCAGTCCACCGCAAGTTCGTTAAGCAGGACAGTGTCAAGGCCAAAGCTCTTGCAAAGGCTCCTGTCGCTGAACAAGCTTGCTCCTCTAGCCAGATCATCTCTCTCGAAGAGAAGTATGGTGCTCACAAGTGAGTAGCCGTTCCATTATCGTTTGCTTCCAATGTGGAAGAAGCAAGTGGGCTGTCTATTGCCTGGGTACTCTTGTTGTTCCCTGTGTTTTCCTCCTAACTAGGCCTACGTGCGAGTCGGCGCTTCAGTTTTAAAATCTCGTACAACCGGTATGTCCGTACAGCACAATGTCTAGTGCTTATTCCAATAATACGATATCTAGGCATTCAGTATGGAGCGAGGGCCGAGCCAATTCAAGCTTGCATAGACGTGGAGGTCACACTCATACGATCCTAATCGTATTTCCGTCCTTTCACTCTTCTATATGTCTCACGGCACTGATGTGTGTGGTTTAAACTGTTAGTTACCATCCTCTTCCAGTAGTCTTTGATTCCGCAAGTGGCGCCAAGTAAGGTTCCTTGCTGATGATATAGCCTCCCAGTGCTGACTCCCCTCTTCCTCAGAGTCTATGATCCTGAGGGTAACGAGTACATCGACATGTTGTCTGCTTATTCGTGGGTTGGATCATCAAATAAAATGTTGCTCATCTCATCATGTCTCGCTTGCTTCCATGATTAGAGCCGTAAATCAGGTATGGTCTTTGACCACACGCAATTCCAAATGCTGACTTAAAATTCGTTCACAATTCTTAGGGCCACTGTCATCCACGTATTGTGGCTACCTTGGTTCAACAGGCTCAGAAACTGACGCTCTCATCCCGCGCGTTCTACAACAGTGTTTTTGGCCGTTTCGCCCACAAGATTACAACGATGTTTGGCTACGAAATGGTTCTTCCCATGAATACCGGTGCCGAAGCCGTTGAGACTTCCGTTAAACTTGCCCGGAAGTGGGCATACGAGAAAAAAGGTGTTGCTGAAGGGCAGGCTATTGTTTTGAGTGTTTCTGGAAATTTTCACGGGCGTACTCTGGGTATAATTAGGTGTGTGCTATAATTCTGTAATGAATTCCGCCTCCCTGCAACGATCTTGAAACTCTTAGTTGATTTGATTTTCCGAAATATTGGCTGACGTATGACAATAATTCCATTTCTAGCATGAGCACAGATCCCGACAGCCGGACTGGCTTTGGTCCATATCTTCAGGGGGTCGGCCCGGTATATGAGGACAACGGGATTTCTAAGACCATCAGATTTGGCGTTGTCGAAGACCTTGAAAGGGCTTTAGAGCTCCATGGAAAACATGTTGCTGCTTTTTTGGTTGAGCCAATCCAGGGAGAAGCAGGGTATGTATCTCTCTTTCTTCAAAATTTGATTTGGGTGACATCGGGATCTCTGTTAGGATTATCGTCCCAGAACTGGGTTACCTTGCCCGTGTACATGAACTTTGCAAGCAGCACCGAGTCTTGCTTATTTGTGACGAAATCCAAACAGTGCGTATTCTCCTCGAGGTGGAATTATACTGAAAACGACAATTAGGGTCTTTGTCGAACGGGCAAGCTTCTTGCTTGCGAATATGATGGTATCCGTCCTGACGTAGTTCTCCTTGGTAAGGCACTCTCAGGAGGAAGTAGGTAGTCACTGTGTAAAGGGAAGTTATTAGAGACTGATCGTTCGCAGTGTACCCTGTCTCTGCTGTCCTGGCTGACCGCGACGTCATGTTGTGTATCAAGCCTGGCGAGCATGGTAGTACTTATGGCGGGTAAGTTTGGTCATATCTTAAATCTCACTCGGACTTGAATCGTGTATCAGTAATCCGCTTGGATGTGCCGTAGCTATCACTGCCCTTGACGTTCTCATTGACGAGAAGTTGGCCGATCGTGCCATGAGATTAGGAGAAGTCTTCCGTTCTGGTATTCAGGCTCTGAATTCACCATTAGTTGAATGTGTCCGGGGCCGTGGTTTGTTGAATGCCATTGTCGTTGATGAGAAGAAGAGTACCAAGGGAAGGACAGCTTGGCAGCTTTGTCTACTGTTGAAGGGCTGTGGTGTCTTGGCCAAGCCCACTCATGACAACATGTGGGTTTTCGACCTTGAACATGCTATCATCTTGATTTATTGTCGTTAAAAGCATCCGTTTCGCCCCACCTCTGATCATCGATGAAGAAGATCTGAAGAAGGCCGTGAAGATCATAGGTAAATGTCTAGCTCAGCTTGACGTTGTAAGTTTTTCCTTTGTGCTCTGGCTACTGGCTGATCATGCTTGGAAAGGTTGAGACTATACCCGAAGGCGATTGTCATTGAATATCTGTTGGTATTCAGATTTTTTCTCAATACCCAATTATATTCGGTGTCTTAGTTTATTTCTCCTGTTCATTAACTATCCTGTTCTTATGTTCTTGGGGCTTTCGCAATGTCAGTCTATATTATCCTAGTTTGGTCAATCCTGTGTATCTTTAGTCCCCTCCGATGTTTCGTCTGCACAACTGTTTACTTACCATTGGCATCATCTTAAGTCGGGATGAAAATTTATGAGAGTACGTTATCATTTCTATAGAAGTACTGCAAAAAAATGTGTAAATAGAGATAGACTCTATTTCGAGGATTTATGTGAGATACCTACGAGCATCTATTCCAAAAATCATGCCTCCATTTTTCTGATGAGTTTATATTTACTAGATAGGACAACAGAGAAATATGTCGAGCACGTCGTAAGGTCAATCTTTGTAGATAAGCACAAGAATCAACCGAAAAAAATGCTCTCTTTGAACCGTTAGAGTCATATCATTCTTCCCCTACATTAGCAACTCGAGAACCGGTGGGAACCCAAACCTCGAGTGAATAGTTGGGGATCCGAGTCCAGGATGTTTAAGATTGAGCAATATGTTGTCGCTTTGCAGACCTTCATCAGAAAAGTGAACTATTCAAAGACTGTCAGTTTTCGACATCAGTGTACTACGTAGGAGAAAAAAAGCTCCGGAGAATTTGAGGTGCAGACACGTGAATTAGGGCTGGTTGATGATGATCAATCTGATGGCAAGTGGCACTTGGTGGAGAAAAGACAGTGGGCCCCTCAACATATTTATACTGCGCGTAAAGTTATCAAGATATCTGAAATTCGAACGATGGGGTGGTCCCCTATAATAGGCAGAGAGGGTTCATCTAGGACTGGACTCGGGGTAATAATCATATTTGGTTGTATTTGCAGTTTTCTGCTCAGAGTACACGTTGAGAGGACTTGCCGTCCCGAACAGGGTTTGCTTTCGCTTGCATCTTACTTTCCTTGTTCAACAATTAAGTGTGGTACTTCGCATTGGCCCTGATCATGGCCACCACGAACAGTCAGGCATCACTACGCCAACGCCAACGAGACTCAAATATGTCTTTGTCAGATTCTAGCAAAGTCGACGCTGTTTCCACGGTTAAACACCTCAATGCTACTGATAAGAAAAATCGAAGCGAAGAAGTGGTCTGGGGCAAAACACCAAATGGTGAAGGTAAGTTGAACTATGCTGGCAAGCTTTCTATAGTTCCTCCTATCCCAAACAGTCTTCCGTGTGCCCACAACGCACGACGTCTTAACAACTCTGTTCCACCCTGGACATCCGAAGAGCCACCTCGATTTGTTGAACCTAGGCTTGCTTGGTTTCCAAATTGCATTATATTTCGCTTTACCGAAGAAATCAGTGCAGATTTTCTTCTTTTTCTATCTTGCGTTTTGGCGAGCCGCATATGATGCTGGTCTGGGATGGATATTAACCAAGCAGAGCAAAAAGAAATGGATTGTACGTGAAGTTCGGCGGCTTCGATGGTTAGATGCGCAGAGGCACCCAGCCATCAGGGACTGGATCAAGAGACAGCTGGCTGGAAAAATGGGGAGTGACTACTCGTTTGATGTGAGTATGCACACGGTTCCAGCTTTCGAATCTATTTTTAGTGCGAGGTACTGAGTCCGTACTGAAACCTTGAATTCTTATAGGACCTTCCATTAGAATACAACACCTGGTTACTCTTTCGTCAGGCGGTTGACGTGATTTTAGTCAAGTGTGTGCTCAACTCCCAGAATGAGATCCAGTACCCTTGATCGCTCACGCAATGCAGTGACTTCCTGTCTTACTGCATGTTTGCATTTTCGTGCTTCCGCGTTCCCCGAGACTTATCTCTGACTCTCCATATCATGCGGTAAGTCCGCTCGGGTCGAGGCGCTGAGTCACGTTAATTGAACTTAACCAGGTGGTTAGGCGGCTTTGTCTTGATCGGCTTTAACCTTTGGGTGAAGACTGAAGCTCATAACGTTGTCAAAGACTATGGCTGGTATTGGGGCGATGTTTTCTTCCAACGTGGAAATCTAGTCTTCGACGGTGTTTTTGAATTGGCTCCTCACCCCATGTACTCTGTTGGTAGGTTTCTTGGTTCCTGGTTCAGCAGATCGGGTCTTGACTTCATTGTACCTAAGGGTATGCCGGATACTATGGTCTTTCACTTATATCTGGTAGTTACTTGGTTCTCTTTGTGAGCCTCGCTATCCACGCTGCTCAATTTGCCTTCCTGTTGCTTTTCGAGAATCCCCGTGAGTCATTCCAGCCTGATTAAGATTTAGTTTCTTTACACTCAGAATGATTTCTATACAGATATCGAACGCTACTATGGAAGACCCAAGGCCATTGCTAGACGTGTACCTCTAATACCCTCTGTCGATTGCACCAATCGCACCTCGACCATTCCCAGTGAATTTATAGTCAAGGATACCTTCCTCTGTACGACTACTGAAACGGAGACTGAACTAGAGAATGAGCCAGAGACCGAAACTGAAATTGAGGAAGACCCTAATCACACAAAGTCACCATCCCATAGTCAATGTAGAATTAGCTTAAAGCACCGCCCTAGGTCCTCGAAAGCCAGCTTCAGGAGGGACCCTGTGGGTGAAAAGAAGAAGGTTCTTTCCCAGCATGATTTACTAAACAAGTATTTCCGCCGAGACACCGTCGTTGTGAAGAATCTGGATCTTCTCCGGTCAGCTGTCCCCTTTGCCAAAGTCAATCCCAAGCTGATTTGTACTTCAGCGCCAATGATTTTATGCTCACAGTGATCGTACTTTATGCACTTGCTGCTATCTTCGTCCCAAGTAACTCATCCAACCGTGTCATCCTGGCACTTCACTTCACTCATGCTCTAACTTGGTGTCTCTTTCACTACGTGGGTTTGGGATTGTTGCTCCGTGCACAGAGTAAGAGCAAGTTCCTGGTTCGACACTACGTCAAGAATTATCACTACTCTGAGGATAGCAAAGGCGCCATTGTAGAGGCGTTCAGTAATTGGAAAGTCATTTATAATATGAGTATATGCATGACCCATGGTACGACGCACTGCAGTCTAGACGTCATCCCATTTTCTGATTACTACAGTATCCTGTCTGGCTGTCGTCGCGAAGACGTACTCAATCCCAAATGATTGGAGCGTTGGCAATGATCTCCTTTGCCATACGCTTGGAGCGGTGAGTCTATACGCCATGCATGCACCCTATGCTTGTAACTGACATCGGTGACTCAGCTTCTGATCGGTCTCCACATCTGGGCTTCTATGGAGTCTTTTGAGGTCTTAGGGTTATTTGGTGTGTGCAGTCAGTGACTCGTGCGCTAACCTAAAGACCGAGCTGAATATAGGCTGGTTCTTCGGCGACTTTTTCATGGAAGAGTTCCCAGCTCATCTCGAGTATACAGGCATATATCGGTAAGAGAGATGTGGCTTGGCCGAGGTCAAATTACTGAACGCGTCAGGTATCTGAACAATCCTGAAGCTATGGGTGGTGCGGCCTGGTTTGGACTTGCATTGATCAGTGACAGCAAGCTTGTCCTTACTCTAGCGGTTATCCGCCACCTGGCCAACTGGTGGTTCTTGAGGAATGTTGAGAAGTGAGTACATCTTGTTCTAGGGTGGATGTTTCTGATTAAATTCAACGCCATGATTGCTATAGTCCTCACATGTGCAAGCTCTATGGTGACTCTTTGCGTAAAGACGCAGGGTTCGTTAAGGTCATGAAGAGTGTTGCCAGCAAGAATGCTCGACTTTTGGAGTCCCATGCAGGAAAGCATGCCCCCGAACTCAAACGTGTCGCACGAGATGTCAAAGGGACATTGGAAAAGGTGTATGAAGAGACTACGGATGTCCTTGAGGAGCTTCTCGCCAAATGTATGTGGTTTTGTAGTGTTTTCATGAACCTTCGCTTGGTCTCAAACAATGCAGCGCGGCCCAGGATCTCTGAGGTGGTTCAAGATACCAAGATACTCCTACAGCAATCGCGAGAACGGCTTTTCGTCATGTTTGTTGTCTCATTGGGTTTCCAATAGAATCTTCACTGATGACTTGTGTTTAGTCGCGTTGCCAACGATCTCTCATCTTACGAGACTGAAAAGTATCGAGTTTCTGTTGTCCCCAACGCGTCTACTGGTATGGCCTCTTTCTATCTTGGCGAGCCAATCACTGTCAAATGGCAAGCTCCTCGTAATCATTCGCGCCAGGATTGGATAGGGCTATATCGGGTTAGATGGGCGTTCTTTGTTTGCATGCAACTAGCTCACTTCTGCAAACTAGGTTGGTGCCAACAAGTCAACTTTGGTAACCAAGGTTTCTTCGTTAGGCAGATGGCTTCCTGTACACGGAGAAGAGTGGGATGGTGATATTCCAATTGACCCGGAGAGATCTCCTAGCCTTCAACGTGACTCGGAATGTGGGTTTATTACCTTTCAAGGGAACACCTTGCCCTGGCTTGTCGGTAAATACGAGGTATGTCCAAGGAACGTGTACATCTCGTTTCGAGTTTCACTCGACTTCAGGCCCGCTATCATCATGATGGCAAGTACAACGTCATGCATCTGGACGGACCAATCGACATACATGGTTAGTCGCGGGATCATCTTGAATTCCTTCCCTTTGCGGATCGACGACTAATTGATTGGCTTTCCACCAGTTGATCAACCCGATCATCTTGATTTCTCGAGTGTCCACCAAAGCCTTATGCGGGTTGTTCCGTTATGCTTGGACTCCGACCCATCATTGGTTCCACTTTCCTGCAAGACATCAACGCTCTTGGCCAAAACTGCCCAACTATCTCCTCCTGCCGTTGATACTGATCTGCCACCGAACAGTCTTGATGACCTGGATATGGAAGATAAGGATCCTGATGATTTCAGCTTCTGGTCTGAACGTCAAGCCAAGAGGATTTGTATGGTCATCAAACAGATGTTTGATGTAGAATATGCGCCAGAGGTCATACTTGCAGATGCCAATCTGACAGCCCTGGCCAACCGCATACTGCTTTCCAGGGAGATACTCACTACCTCAAACACCGACAAGTGAGGGTGGTGTCGATTATGTCTGTTCGCTGTCTCGGATCTAGGAAGCCAGCGTCAGGTTGCACCATTGTGCTTCAGGATGCTTTGTTTTCACTTATGCTTCTTCCGGCTCCGAATCTAGAGTGGCGACTTTATGACTGCTTCTAAATTTTCTTTCCCCTTGTCAATATTTCTTACTTCTATGGAATGACCCGACACGCGTTTTTAGACTTTGGTTACCTTCGATGTTCAGGGTCAGGTGCTGAGTCACTTCAAAGGATGTAACCCCATACCAGTTTCTTGTTTCTGATTTTGTCTCTAACTAGGACTGGATTTCTGAACGACTTCTGAACCAGTCTCAATATCCGTTGGCATTGTGTTGGTTGCCTGACCCTGAAGTATCCACTCGGAAGGAGGGCTCCCATTAACTGATCATGCAAGATGATCTCACCTTTGACTGGAAGACTTTGATCCGAACCCCTCTACCACACTGCCAATTGAACCGACCAAAGATGACCAATTGATATCAGTACCAGAAATTATTTATTTATTTATTCACTGATCATGCAACTTTACAACGGTCGGAGAGAACATGAAGCATTGACTATAATCAGCCATCTAGGTCAGCTCCGTGCAACTTCTCTACAATACTTCCATAAAATTTTCGGATCCTGAAGGAGAATATAGACAATTGGGTGACACTGTCATGTGAACGGATCTCAAAGCCCATCATCATTCAGATCGACCTTACAAAGACACCGTTCTACCTTGAGTGCTCTAAGATCAATGAACGGAATATCTGACTGAATGAACATCGACTCACCAGGATATAGGAATATCACAGGTGGCATACTAAACAGTATAAAGACCATTCAAACGACCCTGAAAGATTTTGCAGAAGTGATACACTTGACATCCCTACAAGTCAGGGAGTATCTGGTCCCACGTTTCAGCACCCCACCATTCATAAGGATCTGTTTCGTGTTTTGATCCCCGAGCAGTCCCCAGTTTTCAATGCGAGATACACCTTGAGATATTCTGTACCGATCACTCTGTACGCTGTGACTTAAACTCGACTCAGTTGGGAACGGGGAAAGCACGACATCTTCTTCAAGAGAATCTATACTGTGATTTGTCCGCAAATCAGGAATGAAGTGGCCTGCCTATGGTGTGTAAGGACGCCCTTGGGCGTATACTGACCCATGCAAGTAGGACGTGTACATGTCCCCCGAGGAGATTACGAGACTACGAGGTTCCAAAAGGATGGAGAACACTGGTACAGAGTCGACGACTTTTCCTTCAGTATCTTCCATTCTGGCGCCTTTGTATTGGTAGAAGTTGAAAACTGTGTGTGAACCAAGAGATACGGTGGCCACTACGGGAAAATACCTGGGGCCATCTTCATGGGGCTATGTATGAGTGATATGAGTATCAGGAAGTGTAATGTCATTAAGTCAAGTACCATGATGCCCTGTCCGGGCTTGTACTATCAAAAGGGTTGGCTTGAGCTTGAGCAATATTTGGAATTCCGCTTACTTCATTTAGAATAACATGATTTGGTTGTTGATGGGGAGATTGAACAAAAGCCCCTGTTTCCTTAAGGTGGTCTATAATGGCAGGGCTAGTATTATCAACCCCATTGATACGCTGAACGAATGTGCCGATGTAAACTTACCACGATGTCAAATACGATGGGAGCGTCTGCGGAAGCAAGCCCTTGGACGTGATCTCTCCGCCTTGCGAGTTTATGATGTGAGTATTGCAGGACTCTGGCTGTTGGACACCTTACCCAATATCTGCAGCCTAATGATCTTTTTGAATGGTATTATTTGTGAGAAACATGAAACCTGTACCTTCTGTTTCTTAGTTGCTTCCACTTCTGTCGAGGTGAGTCGCGTATCTATCGAGAACACCCTCAAACACCATCAGGCACTGCTGATCACATACAACTTGCCTTACGCAGAATATACTGCTCCTCTTCTTCCTAGTAGGTTCTCCCGGAAACTGTATTGTACTGACACGATAACCACATCACTTACCGATAGAAAGTTGGGTACATAGAAAACATCGCGATTCCCGAGACGATAATTATCAATGGGAGGGACATCTAAGTCTTGATTTTCCATATAGTCCAATTCCGAGTGCCTGATAGTATCAATTGCAATTTGTGAAACCAAGGTTTCAACGTCGATCGTTAGTCGCAAACGACCGCGGGAGCTCGTTGTAGGGTTCGTGACACATGTGACCTTTCTCTTTATCTTTACACTCAGCTGAACAAAGATCAAGACTTTGTAACTGCATCTGGAGTTCTGCAGACCCTCTCAAAATGTGATACCGGAAACATTCATTTGTCGTGTGGTTTGAGTTTCTCTTGTGCCTTTTCTTGATCGCGTCTACTAAATGAGTCACTCAGCATTCGCAGACTCATCCCAAAAAATTAGTCGATGTCTTCAGATCAAGAAACCTTAGAAGGCAAATCAAGAAAAACTTCACGTTTTTCATGTACTTTCACCATCTATCGTGATTTCGGAGTAGATATGCTTCCCCCTAGTATTGGACGGCGCGGCTGGGGTGCTTTTGTCCGATGCCCGAGAATTCCTTATTCTCAGGACTCAAGGGAACTTCCAAGAGAACTTGGTACTTTGTGGAAAGAAGTCTGTTTCCTGAAACCATTCCGATGTGCAACGCGAAATCCTCGTTGTTGCCTCCATGCTACAGTCACAAGGCTTTGAGTATCCGGACAACCATGGAACTTTTTACATCTAGTTCGAAATCTGGCTGGTGGAATTGTCCCCACATTCACATATCGTGAAATGTCGTTTTTCTTGTGCCATAATAATTTATCCTCAATACAACAAATCTTACGAGGGTAAAGGTCGGTGAACTAATAGCATAATAGATTATCATCCAGGAATTAATTATCATAATCGGAGGCACCCTCTGTTAGATAACTGCCAGAGGGTCAGTAGATCGAACAGCTGGATGGTTCATTCCTTACAATCAAAATTCAGAAGCAGAAGCACGATCATCGCTATTTTTGGGGTGCATTCCTAAAGGAGATAAATCTCAGACTCGGCAATTCACTCAAGAGAAACTTCCAATTCCAACTCACACAGGTGCATATTCGCAAGTAACATTCCTTTTATCACAGTTGGAGCAACAGGGCTTCTTCCCATCGCACTTCATTTTTCGACCTGGAGATTTTGATGATGATTGCTAGGGTTTCAGAAGCTACTCACCCCTACAGAATTTACAAGCCATTGGTGTCCGCTTCGGTGTCCTTGGAACTTCTAGATAGTAGTCTTCCTGAGTGCTTGACTGGACGGAATCAAGACTAGCACGAGAATATCTGAGATGATTTTCACGCACTGAAATATGTGGAGAGCTCATTCTGAGGCTGGGAAAGACAGAAAGTTGACTTAATATGCAGACTCATTCCTCCAGCTTAAATATTGTGCCACTCGCGTGTTGGAGATGAAATCTGACTGCAACTGATTTAGTAGTTAATCATACTTTCAGATCACACCTCTCTGGCCTGCGAAGGAGTCGGATTTGAAGGGAAAAACTAGAATTGAGTTCAAAGCCTGAAGATTACCGAAACCGGTGTCCGAGTTGACACTTTGTCAGCACCATTTCCGAGGCACACAACAGAGATTTCATTTGAATGCATAGATCTCGTTATAACAATAACTCCGACGCCTTCTATCTGTACTGGCAGGACCTTATAGTTTAAACTGGTACACTCGAACCCCTACATGCATGAGAGAATAGCAGTTCCTCGAATAGCACGAGGCTTTCTAATATTTTGGCTACATCTTAGTTCAAGGCTCAATTCGACCCGATGAGGATGGTACCTTACTTTGCTCGACCCTTTGCTTTGCTCGACCCTTCGCTTGTTAGTTAAAGGAGATGGACCATTACAGGTGGCTTCTCAGTACAAGACAAGAAAGAGGGTCGCTATGCTGTTTGAGCATTACGAAAAAGCTCTCGGAGCAAATGGAAGGTTTTCAGTCGGAGCCCATTCTCAGTGACGTCTGAGTGTCGCCTCAATGTCAGTTTAGTTGCTAGCACCTCTTGAGCTCGGTTCGGTCTTCAACTCGGAATAACCTCACACGACCGCCGACCTGGCTTCACGATTGGGCAACTATCCGGGAATGTGGACTGGATGCTCAAGTCATTCTTTATCGTGGTGGCTCCCAGAAGTCACATCGAAGGAGCCAGATATTTTTGACCCAACGACTACAATGAAGTAATGGCAGACCAGAGGGACTGAATTTTTGTGCTTTTGGTGTTATTGAAACGTTGAAGCAGGCGGACTTCCTGCCTGTTGACCGTAGCCAAAAGACTTCAGACATTCTAATGCCCACTTCACATCCAACGCTCACTTCCTTCGTGCTAGGTGGTGGATTAATCTCGATTCTCATGTGATTCCTCTGCGTCTCGGCACTGTAGTTTGCTTACTGTGGAATGGTCATGTCGACCACAGAAAAAATGGCCAGAACAAAACGGCGGAAATCAGTCACGTCACATAAATCACTCAAAAGATCTCTTCTGACTATCTACTCCTAAAGAACTCATCACAGTCAGATCTGCTGGCTCTCCGCGAGACATGCCACGTTATTAAATCCTTACTCGTTTGAATTTTTGGCATATGACATTGTGAGGCTTCGAAAATTACTCGGCTCTTGAAAAGAAGATATTTTTGACATAGGAAAGAAAATTTACAATGTCCATGAATGGCAGAAACACGTTACTAACTTAACATACATCCCGTCATTAGTCGACCCGGGAGAAATAAGCCCATGATGTGCACGGGAGAGACCCTACATGAACGTGTTATCATTCTTGAAATTTCCTCATTCATAGGTCTCAGGGTTTGACGGTCATTAAAAAATTGTGGAGTATGACCTTGGTATTGAAATGATCAACAAGTTGACAATGCAAAGTGCGAGGAATTCTCATGAAATAGGCAGTCTTCCGATTGAACAACAAACGTATCTCGAACTCCGATTTCAATCTCTTTCAGCATCTGAATCGAGTCCCATCCGTTCTCTCCGTGGGACTACCACACCCTTGAGTCAGGATTATTACTCACACATGGCGATAGGTGGAGCGAGCCTACATGCATGACAAGCCTGTAAATGAAGGTCATCTCTATGATTCGACTGTATGTAAGAAAATGGAGTCGGGATGGGAGTAATGGGCCACGATCAGCCGTGCCATGCTCACTTCTGGGTGGGAAAGGTGAACACCCTGATACTTCACATAAAATGATTGACTTCGGATATAGAACCGCAGAAAGTCAACCTTTGCTATTTATAGACACGGTGTTTCTTTATCTGCACTGAAGATGTACCCGATCGTCTTGAGGTGGCGTATAGGTGTTCATAACATTAGAATTTGCGGTGTTCTTCGCGGTGTTTGTCGCCGAAGCTTTCTGACAGCACAAATAATTCCTCATCTCCTCCGGAATAACAAGAGGTTTCTCTGCCGCGAAGCGTGGTTTTGATGTTCAACTTGCAAGATATATAGGTGGGTAAAAGGTGGAAATGAAGAGAAATCAATACCGTGATAAGATACAGACGTGGATATTAACCGCGCCCATCCAACAAGCGATATGACTGTCAACAAGCGTGATTTCGGTGATGTCGGCGATAAAAACGTAGGTAGTGAATGCAAACAAGACTTACAATAGCACTTAAATCGCTGTTCTAGGCCAAAGTTGGGGCTGCTGGGCCCAAGCGTCTTGGCTTAACGTCAACGCGACCTTCACCGCGGACACAACGTGAACTCAACGGCCCTTCCTCAGATAGAGCTTGAAAAACTCTATCTCGTGGAAAATGTCAGACTCTTGGTATTAACCCTTGTCTAGCTGAAGACCTGAGAGGGCCCAGTGCTGTTTGATAGAGTTGGGAAGTGAAGCAGCCCCACTTGAAAAAACAATGAGTATGTAGTAGGACAATTGGAAGTCGATCCGAGGAGGGATGGATGACTCACGGGGTTTGTCCTCATTTCATCTGTGCGCTGGTAGACCGCAAGTGAAGATACATGCCTCGGAAAGTCAAGGTTGTCCCGCGGTAGAGCTCGAGAATTTGTGCGCCTGAATAGAAGCTGGTCAACGTCACTCACCATCTATTCATAATGCTCGCCGAAAAGTCGAGAACCTGATCTCATCTATATCTTTTCATGGAATCAACCACCCAGTTGTATAAAGTAGACGTCCATCATGTGCCCGCGATCTCAAATGGACAGACTGGAGTCGGGATAAATAGGATCAGCCCGAGCACTGATTGTTGTGTT
>Ga0153938_1000276_pt1 | contig 20334 bp, 33 predicted proteins | sample TSNY022MetaG_FD_104740 | JGI IMG/M metagenome (GOLD analysis project Ga0153938, IMG submission 104740) | Attine ant fungus gardens microbial communities from New Jersey, USA - TSNJ022 MetaG | ecosystem: Host-associated > Fungi > Mycelium > Unclassified | place: USA:New Jersey: Brendan T. Byrne... | reverse complement strand
TGAGCGGAAATTGATGATGCTTCGATATGTGGAATGTAGGCCGTGGCACTGGACGGCGGCTTCAATGGGATATTCCCCCCGCCGCGTTTATCAGCTCCATGATGAAGCTAAAAAGATTGCAGTCGGTTGCAGTTGATTTCACTTGAATGTACTTTGTCAATAGGGTAAAATGTTATTAGTGAAAGTCTACTTTATAGTAGAAACTCACGATGCGGAACAGGGCAGAAACAGTTAAGACACTGCCCGGATGGCCGCATGAATGATGCGCTTGCCTAGCCCACCCAACACAATTATGGGGCTGTGCGAATAGTTGGGCTGCTTCGGCACTAACGAAATAAGCACTTCGCATTATTGCTGCTTTCCACTTTCATACCCTCCCCATCCCGCTGACTACGGTTGGCGGGAACCCTAAAAATTAATTCTTAGGAGGATTTTCAATATGGCATTTTCAGCCGATTTTGACAAAACATATCAGGTAAAAACTCTTATGGAAACAGCAAAGATTTTCGACATAACCATCAATGACGATTTGTTTAATCGTATTTTAGACAAGGTTTATGAGAAAGACGAAAAAGTCATTATTGACGAAACGACTACGAGGACTAAGACTGAAAGAGCATAAAGCGGTAACCCTACCAATAACGCGGCCCTATTCGTCCGGAATTTCCGGGCGGCTGCGATTGGAACGGCGCATATTTATTTTGCCCCTCAGTTGGGCGTCCGCGCCGTCATATGCTGCCTTACCGCTGGGGCGATAATACAGCGGATATATAAAACAGCATTGGAGTAATGCGTGTCGCCCTTATCGGGCTTACCTACACGACAAGCATTTGGAGCGGGTAACTCTGAATGCGAGCCAGTGCAATCAGAAAAAGGCGCGGCGGCCCGCCTCAATATGGGGCTGAATCAAGAGGCCGCCGGGCCGCGATTTAATCAGCGTGAAGCTGTTTAGATACCAACGAGGAACGATTTTACCAATTTTCAACGCTCCATGATAACGACATGTAAAATTGGCGCTTATGAAATTGTGCGGAACAAGTCTGACGGCCGGAAACAGACCGGCAAACTAGAATGGTAAAACTTTCATTCAACCCTGTTATACAGGCTGAATGTATCGGGGAAGTTTCATCTTGATAGCCGGTAACGGGTGCAGATGCTTATAGCCGATTGATCTTACCCATGGGGGCCGCATAGGTTAGTGCACATAGCTTGTGCGGTTTGCGCATATCCCGGTCGAAATTAGGTAAGATTGGAACTCCTGCCAACACCGGGACATAAAACGCGCCGCAATCCCGCCTCATCCCGACAAAATTCGGGCTGGAGGGGCGGGGCGAGCGGCGACACAATCAACAGCCTTACGCTGATAGGAGGATAAGTTTATGAGTAATCAACTTACATATGAGCAGCTTTTGGATATGGAGGGCCATATCGTTAGGGTTGTCGATAGGGAATGTGACTATCACAGCCAGATATGCGAAGTCTCATTATCGAATGATGATGCGGGAGACTTGTGGCTTACACTTTCGAATGGCGGATATGAATTTGCATATGATCCCGGTGGAAAATGTGTAGACGGAGAATTTGAAGCCTATTTGGTTGAATAACCCGGCCTCCGCAGGCCGAACAAACTGAATAATTACGCTTTACCAATCGGTAAGGCGTTTTTATATAGCATGAAACGGTTGTACAGCCGATGGGCCGGTTTAACCCGCCGGTCCTTTTTCATGCTTAAAATATATGGGTAGGAGGTTTATTATGGGAAAGAGTGCTATTGACGCAAAAAGAGGCGATATTTTCAAGTTAGAACCGGAGCGCCTGACACTGGTAACGGACAAAAATCATCCATTGTATGACCCGCGTGTCGAGAACGAGCCGAGCGAAAGCATGATTGCCAATATTGCAATGCATGGAGTGTTGGAACCTATCATTGTCCGAAAGAATGGCGATGCGATAGAGGTTGTCGCAGGACGTGGACGCACAAAGGCCGCATTGGAAGTGAATCGGCGCTTTTCGGCAGAGGGTAAGCCGCCATTATTGATACCGGCGATTGTCCGCGGTGGTTCTGATGTTGACTTGTTCGGCGTTCTGATATCAGAAAATGAAATCCGGAGAGAAGATAGTGTAATCAACAAAGGCGAAAAAGCCCGCAAGTTACTTAATATGGGCTATGCGCCTCAGCAGATCTCCGTTGTCTTTGGCGTTACCCGGCAGGCTGTAGAACAATGGTTAGCCGTGGATGAATTACCGACACCGATAAAAGAGGCCGTGGGGAATGGCGAGGTTTCGGCAACAGCCGCTTTGCAAATGTCCGGCCACTCGCGAGAAGAACAAGTCAGGCGCTATGAGGATATAAAGCAGCGCGGCGAAAAGCCAACGGTTCATACGATGAAAAGCGCAGCAGCTTCACCAGAGAATAAGGCCGCGCCGAAAATGAGGACGCGGCGGGAGATTGAAAAAATGTTGACAAGCAATATTCCAACTCCATCAAACGTATTCGGCTACTCAACGGGATTTAAAGATGCTTTGCGTTGGGTTCTCGGGATTGATAATGGCGGGAGTGAATAACCCCGCCTGATTATTTTATAACGCCCCTTGCGGGCTATCAAACAAGCACCTAAAAGGGTGCTTTTATTATTCAAAATTGAGGTGAGGTGATGGCAAAAGGCAAATATGAATACTGGTTGACCGAGGACGGCCTTTTGCTGCTTGCTGCTTGGGCGCGGGATGGGCTGACGGATGAACAGATAGCAAAAAACTGTGGAATTAGTCGGTCTACATTGGCACTATGGAAAGATAAATATTCGGACATATCGGACGCCTTAAAAAAAGGCAAGGAAATAGCTGATATTGAGGTCGAGAATGCCTTATTCAGGCGGGCTACTGGATATACGCACAAAATTGTCAAGCCATTCCAATATCAGGGCGAAGTAATTATTGCTGAATTTATTGAAGAGGTTGCGCCAGATGTGACGGCTCAGATATATTGGTTGAAAAATCGGAAGCCGGAGCAATGGCGGGATAAGCCAAATGAACACAATATTTCAGACGAGCGCGAAGATGATAATCTATGGAACGCGATTGCAGAGGCGGTAAAGAAAGATGAGGTTTGAAAAACTATCGCCAAAGCAAGCGGAAGTGTTCAAGTTTCCATTTGAGAATTACGACGCGCTTATCTGTGACGGCGCTGTCAGAAGCGGCAAAACCATGATGATGATATACGCCTTTGTCTGGTGGGCTATGGAGGAATTCAACGGCGCGATATTTGCGGTGTGTGGCAAGACTGTCCAGTCCGCCGAGCGGAATATAATCCATCCGTTGTTGGAAACCAAGAGCATCACAGACAAATATGCCATTACATATACCAGGAGCATGAAACTGCTGACAATCAGGCGCGGAGACAAAATCAACTTTTTCTACATATTCGGCGGCAAGGACGAATCCAGTTATATGCTCATACAGGGGCTTACGCTGTCCGGCGTCCTTCTGGATGAAGTTGCCCTCATGCCGCAATCCTTTGTTGAACAGGCGATTACGAGAACGCTATCAGTTGATAATTCAAAGCTATGGTTTAACTGCAACCCCGAAAGTCCTATGCACTGGTTTTATGTCGAGTGGATTCAAAAAGCAGAAGAGCACAACGCCAAGCATCTGCATTTCCTCATGGACGACAATCCTGGCCTGTCCAAGAAGTCACTCGAAAAAGCAAAGCGAGACTTTACTGGAGTTTTTTATAATCGCTATGTCCTTGGCGAATGGGTACAGGCGCATGGGCTGGTATATGACATGTTTGACCCGCTCCTGCATGTTGTTCCCGCAGTTCCCTTGGTCGACGGCAAGCCGACACCGAGAAAATACACAAAATATTATGTCTCCTGCGACTACGGCACAAAGAACGCAACCACGTTTCTTCTGTGGGGCTACTGCGGCGGCGTGTGGTACTGCATCAAAGAATACTACTACTCTGGACGAGACGAGCACCGGCAGAAGACGGATGAAGAATTTGCGGACGATTTACAAACATTTATCGCTGACACTCCAATTCTGTCAATCGTCATAGACCCGTCTGCCGCCTCCTTTATCGCCGCTTTGCAGAAAAGGCAATTACCTACACGCCAAGCAAACAACGCCGTGATTGACGGCATACGGCTTACTGCAAGCTGCTTACAGAGCGGAGCCATAAAAATATGCGATTGCTGCAAAAATTTGATAAAGGAATTTGGCCTGTATGTGTGGGATGAAAAAGCGCCGGAGGATAAGCCGGTAAAGGCGAATGATCATGCGCTTGATGCTTTCCGGTACTTTGTTTTCTACGTTCTCAACACGGCGAATCAATGGGTATTCGTGGAGAAGTACCGCTGACAACAGCCGCGAATGGGTTTTTGTTGGGCGGTGAATGTGTGTATTTATATGCAGCGAAAACAGCCAGACAATTCTGTATAAACATATCAAAATCAGCCCTATTTTTGAATATAAATACATAAAGTCTCCGAAAATGCGGCAAAACACTTTGAGAGACTGTAATAATATTCAGTAAAGACTTATTTAGCGAAATAGAAAGGCGGTAAACCGAATGGCAGAAAAATTAAAATCGTGTCCGTTTTGTGGAGGGGATGCAATCCTACATACCATAACAAGGAATGGGAATGGCGGATGTGACTTATTTACTTGGGAAATTGGTTGCGGTGACTGTGGCGCGAAAGTGCCAAGTTGTGGCGATAAGGCCGTAAGGGATAATGACGGAATACGCCTTACAGTAGACGGAAGAAGCGACGCCATAGCCGCATGGAATCGTCGCCCCACTCCCCCAAATGATTAGCCCATAGGCTTTTCATATAGCATAGACGGTTATGCATGGCTGTGAGCCGGGAACGCTCCCCCGGCTCTTTTCTATGTGTGAAATTGGAGCGATATTGAAAGGAGCGCAGTATGAAAAAGTATTATGTAATCACTATGACTGATGGTAGCGAATGGGGCATACCGGCTGAAATTATTGCAAAGAATCGCGCGGGTTACTATGCCAAGGCTGACCCTGACACCACCTATCAGGAAGAGTTTGACGCAATGATGCAGTGGTTTGATACGAAGGATTTTGAATTTGAGGATTGGGCGCAGAACAACATGAACTGGTCTGATGTTCAGGCTCATGCCGTTATGCTGAATCCTGCGACAAGACCGCTCATTGATTGGGAAGAATGCTGGATGAACGGCGAACACGAATACAGAACCGTATCAGAAAGTTAGCCTACCCCGCTCACCAGCGGGATTTTTAATGCGGGAAGGGAGAGGGAGAGAATGAACACATTTTGGATATTTCTTGTGTTGAATTCCATTAATTATATCTGCGATTATCCGTTGCAAAACTTCTTTTTAGCCGAATGGAAGCAGAAAAGCAATTACGCATTATTTGTTCATTGCTTTATATGGACTATGGGGGTTGCTTTTGGATTGCAGTATTTCGGCATATTCACATGGTGGAAGTTGGTACAGCTTTTTGTTGGACATTTGCTCATGGACGGATGGAAATGCCGAGGATATTACAAAAAGATGGGATTATCGGATAAGGCCAGTTTTAATATTGACCAGACTTTTCACCTATTGCAGATTGCAATTTGTTTGATTTAATCCCCCGCTCACCCCACTGAAAGGACGGTCAACGCGAATATGGAAGAATTGCAGGGCAAGGAGTGCGAACATTGCACATGCGGCGAGAAAATGGATTTTGCGGAGTCTATGTATTTGCTTAGAGCGCAATGCATCATTGAGGGCATGAAAGCCGCGAATAAAATAAATGAGCAGAACGGCGAACCGCTAACCTATAGCGGCGCTGCATTTTTTGAACAAGCAGAAGCCGTTGAAAGCTTTATGTTGGATTACGCAAAGGCGAAAGCGAAGGCTGAAAAGGACTATCTGCACCGAATGAAAAGGCACTCGACTCATAACCGCGACAATGCTTAATCTGGTTTTTATTCCACAAGAAAGGACGGTGATACCTTGACCGAAACAGACCTAATCGGCACTAAAATTGAATTTATGGGCAGAGGACGCACCAATAAGGATATTACCAAGTCCTTGCTTGAAGAATGGCGCAATGGCGATAAGAAGCAGAATATCGCGGATATGCTGGATGCCGAAGAATACTTCATGTGCAGAAACATCACCATATCCAAAAAGCGGCGCGACCTGCCAGATTACGGTGAAAACTCCACGCTGTCAAATGCCAAGATTCCATCGGCGTTCCTGCGTACAAATGTCACACAAAAGAGTGACTACGCCCTGGGCAAGCCGTTTCTCATTAGCGTGGAAAGCCCGGTGCCGAAGACGCTTGACAAGGACGGCAATCCAATTGAAGACCCGCAGGCCACAATATATTTGGATGAATGGTCGAAGTATCTATCCCCTGCCCGAAGAAAGACCATAAAGCGCATTGGCAAGCATGGCGCAATCAATAAGGGTATCGGATGGGCTTATATCACCATAGACCAGACCGGTGATTTACTCATTCAACATGTGGATTCTGAACAGATGTATCCGGCGTGGGCCGACAAGGAACATACGATACTTGATGCTATTGTGCGGGACTATAAAGTTATCCAGTATATCAATAACAACCGCGAAGAAATCAACAAGGTTGAGTTTTGGAACAAGGATGCCGTTGAGCGATACATTGATGACGGCCACGCCGCGCTAAAACCTGACCCTGACAACCGGCAGCCTACAGCACATATGGAATTGCCTGGCATCGGCATTGTATGGGACAGAGTGCCATTTATCGCCTTTAAGGGTAACGAGGACGAACTGCCCATGTTAAACATTATCCGGCAGCAGATTGACAGCTACGACAAGCTGCAAAGCAAATCGGTTGACGGCTTGCTTGATGATCTTGATGCAGTGATGGCACTTGAAGGATTTTCGCCGGAATTGGGAAAATTGACAGAACAGCGCCGTATTATGCAAAATTCTCGGATTGTAGGTATAGGCGCAGGTGGTAAGGCATATTATCTCCAGGCTAATCCAGACATTACGGCAGTACAGGCGAAGCTTGAGAGTTTGAGGAAGGATATCAGGGAGTTCGGCCAAGCTGTGGACACGCAAGACGTTAAGTTTGGCTCCAACCCTTCAGGCATTGCCCTGAAATCCATGTACCAGGACTTGGACACTTACACGAACGGCCTTGAAACCGAATTTGAAGTGTTCATGCAGCAGTTGAAGTACTTCTTCGACATATATCTTGAATTTAAGGGAATAGGAACCGCCGAACAGTGGGCGCAGTATGCCATAACGGTTACATTGAACAGAGATATGATGGTGAATACGGCGGCGGATATGCAGGAAACGGTCTTGCTTGGCTCTACCGGCGTAAGTCAGGAAACGCAGGATGACTGGAACCCCGCAGTGGAATCCCATGCCATTGAACAGCAGCGGCGCGAACGTGAAGCAAAGGCCGCCCTATCCGACATGAACACAGAGCGCGAACTTGCAAGGCTGAGAGCGGAAAACGAGCGGTTGGCGCGGGAGCGGGAAGAAACGGTAAATAGCCAATAGGCTTTTACAGCATAAGGCGATATGTACAATCGTAGAGCGGGAACCAGTCCCCCGCTCTTTTCTTATGCTTATTTGGGGCTGGATATGAAAGGACTGGAATCATGGAGAAAATTAGACCTATTCTGAAATATCCCGGCGCAAAATGGAGTGCGGCCGCATGGATTCTCGACCAATTACCCGAACATGATATTTATGTAGAGCCTTATTTTGGGAGCGGCGCAATCTTTTTCAACAAGGAACCTGTACGATTGGAAACCATAAATGACCTTGATGAAAATGTAGTCAATCTATTCAAAATCATTCGAGAGCATCCGCAACAGCTGGCCGAATTGATTTCATTCACGCCGTGGGCACGGGATGAATATGCGGCTTCATACATAAAAACGGATGATGATATAGAAAACGCCCGCCGTTTCCTTGTCCGTTGCTGGCAAGCCTTTGGAACGCTTACGGGGCAAAAAACAGGATGGCGGCATAGCGCAACAGGCCGTTGTCCAGTTATGCCTAAGCAATGGGCACAAGTACCCGATAGAATATTGCAGCTGTCGCAGAGACTTCTTGAAGCACAGATTGAAAATATGGATGCCGTGCAGCTGATAAAAAAATACAATGACCCGCATTGCCTTATCTATGCAGACCCGCCCTATATGCCCGATACGAGGCGCAAGGGTATTTATGCGGTAGAAATGGACGAAGCGCAACACATACAGCTGCTACAGGCATTGTGCAGCCATTCTGGGACTGTCGTATTAAGCGGATATGATAGCGAACTGTATAATGATTATTTGCAAGACTGGAAACGCATAGAACGGAATTACGCAGCTGAACGAGGGCAGAGCCGAATAGAAGTGTTGTGGATTAAGTCCGCATAAGCAGCTTTCCTCTTTAGCATTCGTCCTCCGGCGGGATTATGCTTGAAAGGGTGGGGAGAAATGAAGCGGCTTGCGCATGAGTTTCTCTGATGATATAATTGGTAAATGAAAGGCGGTATTGATTATGTTTGAAGAAGCAAGGGCAAAGCTTAAGATAATACTGAATGATGAACCTGAATATGAAAGATTAACAAATCTATTCGATTCGGTTCAGAATATTTATGGCAGACAAGCCGAAGCGGAATATTTGGATACCGTTTCCTCTATAGCACTGACGGGATTTGATACGCGCCAAATAAAAAGCATTAAATCTTTAAGAGGAATTTATTGGGCAGTATGCAAAATTAAAGCATAAAAATTATACTAAACTGCTAACCAAGCGTTCATCATAAGATGGGCGCTTTTTAATGCACTGAAAGGCGGTGAGGTCGGTTAGTATCTTAAGTCGCAATAAAGAAGTCCAAGAAAAATATTGGTCCGATAGGGCTATTCGGGTTATTGAAGCGGGCGAAAAATCCGCAGCCGAAATGACAACCGACCTCGCAAAAACATACAGAGAAGCACAAAAGGCCATACAGCGCGAACTGGAGGTGTTCTATGGCCGCTACGCAAGAGATGTCGGCGTATCCCTCGAAGATGCCCGGAAAGCCCTGAATAAATCGGAACTGAAATCTTATCTTGAGCAAACAAAGGAGTATTACGAAGCGATAAAGGCCACAGATTACGCCTTCGATCCCGCCTATCGCCAGAAGCTACACCGGCAGCTGTCCCTAAAATCAGCTGCGAGCCGGTTGGAGGCCTTGCAAGCGGATGTACAGTGGCAGATTGAGAAATTGTATGCACAGGAGCAGGATGCGTTTAGGGAGGGGTTAAGCGGCTCATATGAGGATGCGTACTATCGAACAATGTTCAACATCCAACAAGGCGTCGGTTTCGGTTCTCCGTTCTCTTCGCTGAATGTCGAAGCCATAGAAAAAGCTGTCTCGCAAAAGTGGCTTGGCGAAAATTATTCCGACCGCATTTGGACAGATAAAGACCGGCTGACTATCGCAATGGGACAGATTATACCGAGAGGGATTGCGCTGGGGCAGAATCCCCGTATTATAGGTAAGGACATATCCCACCAGATGGGTGTGAGGCTGTCATATTCTGAACGATTGGTGCGTACGGAGTTTTCGCAAATAGCAAACGAAGCGTCATTTGATGCCTACAAAGAAGCGGGAATAGAATCATATCAATATCTTGCTACTTTAGACCATAGAACCTCGGAAATATGCCAAGACCTTGACAGCAAGGTGTTTGCGCTGTCTGAAAAAATGGTGGGAGTCAACTTCCCTCCGGCTCATCCGAATTGCCGGAGTACCACTATACCCTACTTTCCAGAGGATGAGATTGATAGATTATTCGCAAAGGCAGAACGCATAGCCCGCGACCCCAAAACAGGGAAATCATATCTCGTCCCTGCGAGTATTACTTATCGGGAATGGGCGAAAGAAAGAGGAGTAAAACCTTGATTTTATACGGGTTTTCGCTTGTTTTTTTACCCGAAAAATGGTATAATATTATTGCATGGTTAGGCAAGCTGCCCGACAATGGCGGTTATCCTAAACCGTCTTTCCATGCTACATAATTAAGGCGTAACGAAGGAGGTTGTCAAAATGAATTTACATTATCCCTATTGGCACACTGCCCATATCATCATCCCAAACCTTGTAGACAAATACTTTGGTGTGTTTGCGTACCATGATATGGATCGCCCCGAAGATGTTTCTGTGCGGTTTCTGGACGACGACCACATTTACATGGTGCCGCCAGAAGATCAATCAGCCTTTCTTGAAAGATACACAGCGTTTATTACATGGCTCGATGCTCAAATAGATGTTGCGGCAATTATTAAGAGGTTTCACTGGCAACCCTGCACCCAAAGCATGTTTGAGGAAATGCGAAATAGTTTTTTTGAAGCGTTTTCCTTTTGGGAAAGCCAAAATAATTACAGTATGAAGCAGTGTATGAAGAATATTCTTTTGGGATTTGAGCCGATCTCAGCCATAACGGGTATAAATATTTCAGTCGACTTTTGAAAGAGTAATACATCCAAGAGCATCTTTGTGGATGCTCTTTTTATTTGCCTATTCACGTATTGGGCAAAAGTGAGCCAAGCGTCTGCTAATTGGTTGGCGCTTTTATTTTGCCCAAAAGGAGTATTGCCATGAGCCGAGAAGCCGATTTTAGTGAGTTGGAGAAGTTTTTTAAGAACTGGAATGACGCATACAACGACTTCGATACATTCTTGAAGCAATTCCTCCTTGAAATGGCCTTGCGGGCAATCGCAAAGATTAAGCCAAAAACGCCGGTTGATACCGGAGCTTTGCGTAATATGTGGGGCATAGGCAGTCAAGAAATTGTCCTCCGTGCCGCAACAGAAAGCACGGTTGAGATTGACCCCGAACGTTCCACAATCGCAAGCATTGATGTTATCGGCAACAATTTTGATGTCGTTATTTGGAATGGCATGGATTATGCCTCGTTCGTTGAGTTTGGAGCGCGTAATGTAGACGGTTCGTGGCGGGACGGTTTCTTCATGATGACCGTGAGCATTGATGAAGTGCAGAGACAAATGCCCGCCCGTTTTGACAAAGCGTTCAAGGCTTATTTGCAGAGTAAGGGGGCGACGTAAATGGGATTAAGAGATTTTCTCGAATATCCGGACGACCTTGATAACATAACACAACGCAAGTCAGATAATAAACCCGTTAAATTGTCGGAAGAAGATATAAAAATGCTTATGGAATATGTTTCGAATCGGGAACCGAGGCATGCAACGATTACAGTTGACGCCTGCAATGCGTCGGTTGATTATGTTATTGAGAAAATAGCCAATCAGATAGAGGCTTTGAGTAAAGGCGCAACCTAATCTCGCGGAGCGGCGTTATGCGTAATAACATTGTGGAGGGTGTAAATGAAAGTCACTATTCTTGGCGCAGAATATGAAATCACAGAAACTACGCAAAAAGAAAACGGAATACTTGAAAATGCAGATGGATTTTGTAGCAATTACGATAAATATATTTTGGTAGAAAAAGAACCATTTGCGAATGATAAACATGCCAACAAAAATGAAAAGACAGAAAGGAAAAAACTCATTAAGAGGCATGAGATTGTACATGCATTCATCACTGAATCCGGCGCACTGAATACGGTTTTAGATAATGAGTTTTGCGTACATTGGATTGCCATGCAATTTCCTAAGATGTTAGCGGTGTTCAAGGAGATTGAAGCGATATAACCGCGCGCCCGGATGGGCGTTTTATTATATCCAAAATCAAAAAGTGAGGTGCTATTATGGATTTAACAATTACCGAAATGATGCAGGAGAAAAGCAAAATTGAGGGCGAAATTAAATCCCGCCTAAATGAATTTTGCAATAAATATCAAATTACGGATATTAATATAGGGCTTTGTAACTATAATTGCCTGGGTGATAAGCCTGTACATATAGGCGGTGTAGTAATCGGCGTGGAGCATGAATAGTAAATGCGGTGACGCAGGAGGTGTCATTATCGAACAGATAAGATGTAATTGCCATGACCGCGCAAAGATTGTGGCGGAGCGTGACGAGCAGGGCAATGTCTATGTGTTGTGTAGGGGCTGTAAGGAAAAAATCAAAATAGAAACTGACCCTAAAAAGCTATGGCCAGACGCAAAGACAATTCATATCGAAACACCATTAGAGCCGAAAAAGGAGAGCCGAGAAAATGAATCAAGAAAGTCAAGTGCTACAGAGCCGCATAATTGAAGAATTAGCGGAATTGAAAGAATTGTTCGAACGCACCGGATCGACGGCAACGATTGAGTTGAAATATGATGAAGATTATCCCGGAGGATATTGGTCGTATCTTGACAGGATTAAAGCAAAGCGAGAAACGCTGATAAATATAACAATAAAACATAAATAACAAGAGCCGTCAGAGCCGTTCATTTCCTTATCGGAAGTGGGCGGCTTTTTTATTTTGCCAGAAAGGAGCTGATAACTTGCCCGAATCCAGAGCCGATGCAGAAAAACGCGCCGAGAAATTAGGCTTCCCCAAATCAAGCGTTATCTGCCTTGAAAAAGATGATAAATGCTACATAGCTCCTCACGGCATTGAGAGCGCCGCCGCCAAAAGAGCCTATGCCGAAGCCCGAGAAAGAGGGTTAAGCCAAGAGCGGGCGGCTAAGACGGCGCATCATGTGGAAAAGCAAGTGGAGGAATCTGAAAGTAGTGATTGAAAGTCATTAGAACCTTGTATTTATGCGCTTTTTGTGATATAATTCAAGTAGGTGGAGCGCATTGCAAGGCGCGGGGAGATTGCCTTATCTCCCCTACCACCATAACAATAAGGCTAAAATACGAAAGGCGGTATTACTATGGATGACAGGTTTACATTTAGGGGAAAAAGCGTTGACAACGGAAAATGGATTGAGGGCTACTTAATCGAAAAGTGGTGGTATGGAAGCAATTCGTTTCACATCTTAGAGGGCATATATGGCAGTGATGAGATTGGCGAAAAAGTAATTGAATCCACAATCGGACAATGCACCGGGCTCCGTGACCGCAACGGCAGGCTGGTTTTCGAGGGGGATATATGCAGACATGGCGACAGAATTATAGAAGTTGTTTGGTATGAAGGTTCATGGCATTATACTTATGGAAACCACGGTGGTAGATTATATGCACTGCATCCTCGCAATGATATTGAAATCATCGGGAATATCCATGATAATCCTAAATTGTTAAGCGCATAACCCACAATTAAATAATCAAGCGTCTATCTGCGGATGGGCGCTTTTATTATACAAAAATCTGTCCGCAATGACGTAAAACTATGTGAGCATGTGGACGCAACCCACGTAAAAAAGCGTAGCAATAGGAGGATACATGAAAAGAACATTTCTAACCGGCCTCGGCCTTGATGACGATATTATCAGTAAAATCATGGACGAGAATGGACGCGACATTGAGCGAGAGAAAGCTGTTGCAAAATCCCTGAAAGAAGATCACGACAATCTGAAGCTGAAAATGTCTGACATGGAAACAGAACTGAAAACCGCGCTCAATGCGGAATCTTCCGATATTGGCAGTCTTAAAAAATCTGTTGATGATTGGAAAGCAAAGGCCGAAGCGGCGCAGGCGGAGATTGAAAAGGCTAAGACAGAAGCGGATGCTAAGATATCGGGTTGGGAGTTTGACCGAGATTTAGATGCCGCATTGAAAGCCGCAAAAGTCAAAGACCCGAAGATTGTCCTGCCGTTGCTGAATCGCGAAGGATTGAAGCGCACAGATAAGGGCATTGAGGGCTTGGACGAACAGCTTAAACCCTTTACTGAATCGCACGGTTATCTGTTTGATGTTGAACAGGCCGCGCAGGAATCCACAGCGCAGCAACTCCCCGTCGGCGTGTCAATCTTTCAGCCGGACGGGAGCAAGGGCGCAAGTACAACGTACACAACGGAACAAATCAAAAGCATGTCTCCGCAACAAATCAACGCGAATTGGGACAGCATAAAAAACACATTAAAGAAAGGATAGATAATATATGTCTATTGCAACATTCATCCCAACCATTTGGGAGGCTCGTCTTTTAATGCACTTGGATAACGCATTAGTGGCGAGAAACTTCTTCAATCAAGATTATGAGGGGAACATTACCGATCAAGGCGATACCGTCCGCATTAACCAGATCGGGAATGTCAGCATTTTTGAGTACAACCGGAATCAGGACATGACCCCGCCGGAAACACTCGCTACATCAGCGCAAGACCTTGTTATTGACCAGGCTCAGGCCTTCAACTTCCAGATTGACGATATCGACAGGGTACAGGCCAGAGCCGAGCTAATGGACAGCGCAATGCAGAGGTCGGCCTATTCATTGGCAGAAGTCGAAGATACATTTTTGTTCAATTTGCTTGACGCTGCTGTGCCTACCGCAAATAAGGTGACAGTTACCATCTCAACTCCCGCAGAGATGTATGAATTGCTTGTGCAGTTGAGAAAAATCATGGTAGTAAACAACGTTCCATCTATCGGGCGCAAAGTCGCCGTCCCGCCTGATGCTATCGCGTTACTGCTGAAAGATGACAGGTTTGTCGGTACTGGCGGTACAAACGCAGAGAGCACATTGCAATCTGGTTTTGTCGGAAGGGCGGCGGGATTTGATATTTTTGAAGTAAACACCACGCCGGGCGGAAATACGCTCATTGCTGGACATCAGCTTGCTTCTACATTCGCGAGCCAGATTGTAAAGACAGAGGCTTATCGCATGGAAAAGAGGTTTGCAGACGGCCTAAAAGGGCTTTCTGTATATGGAGCTAAAACCCTAATCCCCGAAGCGTTGGCGAGTGCGACGGTGACATTCTGATAGGAGCGTGATTACACATGAGCCTAAAGTTTAAACGAGCGGAGGACGGCTCCTGGATAGGTTACCGAATGGAGCAGGGGGAAACCCTTGCTCCTGCCGTTTCGGAGGAATCCACGGATTACAACGAACTTGACGATGAAATCCTTGCCGCCCTTGCTACTGAGAGGCAAATTGACACCACGGATAAAACCCGTAGGCAAGTGATAAACTTGCTTAAAAAGGCCGAATAACCTTGTGTTTATGCGTTTTTCGTGGTATAATTATTATTGAGGGATAGGGAACGCGACCCGAAAATCCAGTTGCCTTACTGGACTTCCCTCTACAATTTTTAAGGCTAAATACGAAAGGCGGTATTGATATGATGTGTCCCTGCTGCAATAGCACAAATATTTTAGAGTCCACAAACAGTTCGGTAAAGATTTATGCTTGTGGCGATTGTAAGGCGTTTTTCGATGAACGGTTAAAGTTAATAGAATCTGATCCGTTTGAAAGTGCAAAAACCATTCAGATAGATATAAGCAATGGTTAATATAATAATCAAGCGTCTGCTGCGGTAGGCGCTTTTCTCATGCCAAAAAGGACGGTGATACACATGCTGACAGAGCTTTCAAGACAACAGATAATCAACAAACGGCAGGAACAGGCAGAGAAACCCGAGCCTGAAAAAACGGCGGCAAAGAAGCCGAAGAAGGAAAGTATATTTGCGGTTGAAACAGAGGATGAAGTGGAGGCGGTGATGGATGATTTGTAAAGTGTGTGAAAACGGTTTGCTCTCTGCCCCTGTTTGGCGCATTGCACCTATTGGAGTTGAAAAAGAAAGATATGTTGAGTTTAATTTCTGTCCGCATTGCGGTAGGAAGTTAAATCCAGAGGTGCAAGATGAATCTACTTGATACCGTCAAAACCCTACTTGGAATTACGGACGATTCGAAGGACGCCATTCTGACGCTGTATATAGGCATTGTAACGCAGAGCATATTGAACACCACTAACCGCCAAGAACTGCCCGCAGAACTCGAAAATGAGGTTGCTATGATGGTATTTGACATGTTTAACGAACTGTCCAATGCAAGCGGCACAACTGGCAAGGCAACCTCAATCAGTGAGGCAGGACGAAGTCTAAGCTTTGATACATCACAAGCACAACTATGGGCAAAAAACCGCTTGAAGCAGCGAGAGGCGCAGATTTTTAGCTTTCGATTGCCTTACAGGATAACGGAAAGGGGGCGGCGGGATGGCCTTTGATTTCCTCGAAAAGCTTAAAAATCCTTGTAATTATGCGGGTTTCATGGTATAATTCAATAGTGGGATAGCCCGACGGGGCGAAAAGCGGTTTCCTGACCGCCTGCCCACAAACTTTTATAATCAGGAATAAAGCCTACAGGAGGGTTATTTTCCATGTCAAAAAACTGGACTGTGTATATGCACACGACGCCGAGCGGTAAGCGGTACATAGGAATTACAAGCCAAGGTGTAAAAGACAGATGGAAAAATGGATATGGATACGAGGAAGGATATTTTCGGAATGCAATCCTTAAATATGGATGGAGCAATATTCAGCACGAAATCTTATTTTCCGGCTTATCCGAAGAAGAGGCAAAAGCAAAGGAGACCGAGTTAATCGCTGAATATAAGACAATGGATCGGGATTATGGTTATAATCGGACAGCGGGTGGAGATGGATGCGCTGGGCTTATTCATAGCGAAGAGAGTAAACTAAAAATGAGCATCGCCCAAAAGGGCAAAAAACATAGCGAGAAATCCCGTCGCAAAATAAGCGAATCAAACAAAGGCCGTATAGTAAGCGAGGAAACGCGCCGTAAAATTGGATTAGCGCACAAAGGAAATACACACTTCTTGGGAAAAACGCATAGCGAAGAGACGATACAGAAAATGCGAGAAGCGGCAATAGGCCAAAGGCATAGCGAAGAAACCCGCCGCAAACTAAGTGAATACAGCAAGGGCAACACGAACAGGAGGGGGAAAGCCGCAAGCGAGGAAACGCGAAGGAAGTTAAGAGAATCACATATGGGCAAATCTCCAACCGCTGAAACGCGCAGAAAGATGAGCGAAGCGCATAAGGGGAATACTTACGCTCTTGGATATAGACACAGTGAGGAAGCAAAGAGGAAAATTGGAGAAGCCTGTGGGGGTGCATCTAGCCCGTGTGCAAAAGCCGTCAGACAGCTGGATAGAATGACACGCGAGATTATTGCAGTATACCCATTCATGGCAGGAGCATCCACGCAAACAGGAATAGGAAAAACAAGCATAAGTAATTGCTGTGTAGGATTGTCAAAAACAGCGGGCGGATATATATGGGAATATGTTGAATGATGAACAATGAGCCACCCAAGGGTGGCTCTTCCCATTCGAGGAAGGAGTGAGGCAAGATTAGTGGTTTTGATTTTGGGGTAATAGCCCCCATATTAGGAGAATATTTTGATACTGATGTTGTGGACATTGGACGCAGCACACTTATCACGCTACCGGATGGCAGTACGACAGTCACCGACCCCAAAACCCCGATATACACGAATGTCAAATGTCATTTGTCGTTCAATTCTACCGATAACCCCGATCCGGTGAGTGTGGGCAGCGTTCCCATAATCATGAGCATCACCATAAACTGTCCGGTTGGTGTGGATTTGCAGAACGCGGACTATATCATGGCGCGGAAGCTTGCGGCAGATGGTACGGTTCTGGAAGAATACCAAGGCACTATCGGAGCGCCCGCGACCAGTCAAAGTAGGCAGAGCGCAGTAATGGAAATGAGGCAGGCGGTGTAGCGTGGCATACAAGTCTTATTTACAAGTTAGGAGGCGGCTTGATGATAATAAAAGAAGAATTGTATAAAATCCGAAAAAAGATAATTGAGGCATTAAGGCAAGAGGATGAGTTTATCAATATGCCTGTTTATGCGGCTGGCGTTCCGATCGGATTAAAAGATGCTCAATATTTTGATTGTACAACGGCTTCGCTGGAAACAAAGGACGGAAATTACAAACTTAATCTTAACGTATCGCTCAATATGCAGTTTGGCGGCAAAGAAGGCGTGGAAACGCAAGAACTTGAATACATGCAAAAGATTGGCTCTATTCTTTCTTCATTTTCGGATTATGATTTAACGGTCATCCCCAAAGGCAATATTGATACAATTTCAATCCTATTCGAGATGAAGCAAAAAGAATGGATGAAGTCCGATGCTTGAACAATACGAATTAGTCGCTACTTCCGTCACATCTGCCCTCGGCATACGGCTCCGCGAGATATTCCCCGGCGTGATGTGGTACAGGGAAACGATACCGGCGCAGATGCTTGTTTACCCGCATTGGTTTGTAAATCAGCTTACGCTTAACATTCAACCAGAGCGCCGCAACCACTGGTGGTTAAGCTATTTCGCTACTATGAGATACCATGTAGCCGCCGACCCCGCCAGCGTTGTAGGCTCGCTACAGCAGCAACTTGATGATGCGAGCATAAAACTGCTGGCAGACTTGGATTATATTTATTGGAATGGTATACCGGTAAGGATAAGCAATCTGCGTACGGAGAAAATCGATGGCGTTTTGCATTGCTTTTGTAATGTTGATGTCATGGCAACGAAGCCGATTGAAATTGACCCGCTGCAAGAGCAGCTTGAGGTTAATATTGCGCAGCTGTAATCCGAAAAAATCCTTGTGATTATGCCGATTTTGTGGTATAATCAATATTAAGGGAAAGTACTCCAGGTGGAAACAGGCGCGTATTCAACATCGCTTAATGCCGGGCGGAAAATGGCGGCACCTGATAACAAATTCCTTGGCTCCACTTTCCCTTAACTTAATAACCAGGCGCTTACTTCGGTAGGCGCTTTTCTTATGCTCACAACCGCCTGATGGGGCGGTATTTTTATGCTCAATTTTAAGGAGGTAATTATGGCGTTTACTGATTATGAGTCCAGCATTGGGATAGGCGGCCATGGATGGCCGAATCCCTATCAATCTAAAGCGGACGAGGTGGAAAAGCTTGTTTCCATTGCGGAGAGTTGCGGGATTGAAAAGGATATAAAGTTGTTCGATTATTTGGTGAATCTTGTTTATCGCGGGAGCGTGCGAGCGAAGGGCCCGTCCAAAGGCTTGTCGGAATTTTTGGAGCAATCTCATCCTATAAAAATCACAGATGAGGATGTTCCATTCTTGAAAAATATCGCAACGTCAGAAAGCGGCTTGCACGGATACCAGCCTATTGCATCAGAATTAACGATAAATGTCGGAAGCCCAACAGAAGAAATGGACATAGACAAAGTGTGTAATAGGATTGCGGATGTTGTAAATCAGGCTAAAGGAGCGTGTATTTAATGGCAGGTGGAATTTGGCTTTCCCAAAACAAAGTGCGCCCCGGCGCTTACATCAATTTTGTGTCCGTCCCGCGCCCGACAATGACAGTCGGAGATCGTGGCATAGGCACAATGGCAATACCGCTCTCTTGGGGACCGGAGAACGCGCTCATTGACGTTTACAGCACCGACCTACTGGACGGCGCAAGTCTTTCCAAAGTGGGCGTGACGGCATTTGACGAGGCCACAGAGCAGAGTGCGAAGCTATTAACGCTTATGCTCTCCAATTGCTATCTGGCGAAAATCTATCGGCTTGACACCGGAGGCGTTCAGGCAACCATTACAACCGGAAGTCTTACTGCAAAAGCAAAATATCCAGGCACATTCGGAAATTCAATCACGATTCAGATAGTGGAATCTGACGGTCTTTTCACGGTGACTACATTCGTCTCCGGAACAAGCCGCGATACGCAGACCGTTTCCACCGTGCAGGAACTTGAGGATAACAATTATGTGGAGTTTAGCGGATTCGGCCCGCCAACGGCCAACGCGGGCATTCCGCTTACCGGCGGCACAAACGGCACATACACCGCAGCAACCGCCTATCCAAATTACCTTGCCCTTGCAAGCCGTGCCAGATGGCAGACAATGGCCGTGCCGTTTGATGGCGCAACAGTCAATGCACAAATTGCCACATTCGCAAAGACCATGCGTGATGATGAGGGCCGGTATGTGCAGGTCGCGCTTGCCAACTACGACAGCGCGGACTTCCACGGTGTGATTAATTCCGATTGCGGATTCAGGCGGGCCGATGATGAAGTAAGCGCGGATGAGGCTACGGCGTGGGTAGCCGGAGCTACGGCGGGCGCATCTATTATTCAGTCCAATACCGGCAGGGTTGTTACCAGCGCTCTCTCAATTCTCAATGAGCGTACCAATTCAGAAATCATCGATGCGCTCAAGTCCGGCAAATTCATCCTGTCCGCCAACCAACGCGGCGAAATCATTGTGGAGCAGGACATTAACAGTCTGCATACCTTTACGCCGGAACTGGATTATGCTTTCAGCAAGAACCGCGTGTTGCGCACTTTGGATGAGATTGGAACGAGCGTTACCGATGTTTGGGAGCAGTCTTATCTTGGCAAGGTGAGCAATAACGCCACGGGCAGGGAAATTTTCAAGGCCGATATTATTGGCTATCTTA
>Ga0153938_1000274_pt1 | contig 20351 bp, 23 predicted proteins | sample TSNY022MetaG_FD_104740 | JGI IMG/M metagenome (GOLD analysis project Ga0153938, IMG submission 104740) | Attine ant fungus gardens microbial communities from New Jersey, USA - TSNJ022 MetaG | ecosystem: Host-associated > Fungi > Mycelium > Unclassified | place: USA:New Jersey: Brendan T. Byrne... | reverse complement strand
TCCGCAGGAGATATGAAGTTCTGTTGTGGTCGTGTCTCTTCTATTTGATGTATCGGTTTGGTTTGGTTTCTGTTTTTTTGGGTTCGCTCTTGGAGCAAGTGCTTCATTCATTCATTCCTCCTTCGATCTTTTTTTTATTGCCCACGCTACTACCTTCGTCACTCTTCGCGTCATACTCATCTTTTGTATGTTTTCTTCTCCCATCTGCAATGTCCTGCAATGTCCTGCTATGTCTCCTCGCTGCTTTCTAATTCAGCGATGATGATAGTCCGATCGCTGTCATGTGCGTTTCCTCTCATCCATTGCCCCACTCGGCTCAATCGACACGTGGTCACATTCCTTTTTTTTCACACCCCAAAAACATCGCTTCGTTTATCTCGGTGTAACTCCAAGCTTCCCTGTCTATCTACCGACGTTTTCCGCAACATTGTCCGACGTCATCTGATCTCTCCCCATTACCACGCAGAAGGAATAGCTGCTGAATCGTATGTTGTTTTTATTAGTTGGTTCTGTGTAAGTAATCACGTACGCTCACAAGGCTTTTTTGTTTCGTTCAAAGATAACGCAAAGTTGTGTACACGTTCTCTTCTCTCCCTCTTTTATACTGCCATGTCTAGTCCATCTTTTTGTCTTGTCTTATAAATGTGTATGATCTGAAAAAACCAACCACTTTTCTTCCCCGCTCTGTCTTGTTTTTTTTCTTTTAGTCATACCAATTCTCCGTAGTATAACAACCTCATTCATTCTTGTTTTGAATTTTTTGTTGTTGTTTAGGGCAATAGCTGTCAGATGGAAATATCTCTTTTCTCACAACTTTTTTTAATCCCTTTTGTCCTGGTCAAGGAAGGGAGAGACCGAGTTTGAATATGAATGTGATTGAATATGGGTAGGCAGTTACTTTTTTTCTCAAGGATGTAAAGAATGACCGTTTGTTCGTCGTTTATGCGTCTGTTCACTAGTTTAGTTTGCGTTGACCGGACAGAATAGATAAGTCTAGTTTAGTTTTTTCTATGTTCTATTGTTCGCTTCCGGGTAAGGAAGAGAGGGAGGGCAAGGGGTTTTTCAAGGAACAGCAGACAAGACAAACGAGCAACGGAACGGGAAAGAATCATGAGTGGCCTAGTTTGGCGGTCTTGATCATCATCTGTTCGAGCGGGATTTTTTTTCTTTTTGGTATAAGATTTGAACCTCCTTTTTTCGGGGGATGTGAATTGACATTGTATGTCAGATAAAAAAAGACCAATTCCACTTTAGGTTAAACCCTTCAACGCTTTTGGATCGTCAAAAAAAAAACATCTCAAGGTCCAACGCGATTGCGCGCAGTCGTGGTTTTCCTCTTTTTTCAATTCTGTTTTCTCAATAAATAGACATGGACATGGGTCGGGATCGTATCGACTTTGAGTCCAACTCGAAACGATTTTGACATGTTTGTTTTTCTATTCGGGATTAACTGATAGTCATAAGGCCTGACTGAATCATCCGATAATAATAATAATCTCTCATCGTTCCACGTAGTTGATCCCCTTTCGCCTCACCCAGCTTATTAATGGAGTGGAGCTTTTGGACGTCGCTTGGATGGTGATCTTACATACAACTTAGTCGTGTTTGGAGCCGTAAACTGGGGATGATGTAGTCAATTTTTTTTCTACAGCGGGCAAGCAAACATGAGGCCAGGGGATTGATATCACATCTCCAACTGCGTACACATCATACAGGTTGCAACACTTCAGCACAAGAGAACGACAAACTGTCCTTGTCGCACTGTCTTTTCGAACTCGGGACCACAATGGGTGGCCGCCGGAACGAACCGAATGGGTCTAGAATTCATTATGTCAGGAACGAACGAACGAGGTTCGGTTCACTTGCTGCCTCCTGAAGGCAGTTGAGGTACAAAGGAAATGCTGAGTTAAATTATGCGAATAAATCAAACATTCAAATACCCAAGAAAAATAGAGCAAGCAGCAAGAAGCAGATACTAGCATACATCAATTGAATCCATCACTTGAGTCTGGCAAAGGTGATTTCATCTCTGTCTTCATCCAGACTATGATAAACGTTCTTCAAGAACATATCGCCAAGCTTGGAAGTGACGAGCAGCATGTCAGTGACAGGCCCCAGGCAGCTTAAGGCAATATCAACATACCAACCAAGTCGTGGGCAGGTTGAACGGCCCAACTGTACCAATACTAATTCCAGACCAACAATCGCCATCGGGCTCATCATCATACAGGGGGATGAAGGCTAGATCTCGAGGATCAATGGCAAAATTGATGCTGCCGAAAGTAAGAGAGATAGATGCGTTGGTCTTGCAGGGTACAGTCCAGCTTCCGTCAATTTTCTTAGCCCCAGAGACTTGATAATGCATGGTATCAACATCCTAATTCCATTCAGCACAAGAGCTAGATAATCATGATTTGATAGGCCACTCACCCTCTGAGGTGCCACTAAGAGGGCCTATAGATATCAAACAATCACAAAGGAATCAGTGATTGATAAGAATGTACGCACAGTTCCTGTATCTAAAACACCGGTGCGATTGGTCCATCCAGTGGAATTACCATCAATCATCACTTGGCTGATGGAAACTTCCCAAAACCCAAATTTATTGATGTTCTTGACAGCAACTGTAGACCCGGCCTCATATCGCGCGGGATCCATACCTCCTAAAGTCATTTCACCGTCATGTTTGTTGTCCGCTGCCCGGGGAATTTTGAACGATATAATGGCATTTTCGATCGCCCCAGTTTGATTCAGAGCCTCGACTAGGGTAACCGTCTCCTGTCTAGAAGCGATCTAAAAAAATAGCGCATGTCAGGGGGATTTCAGCAGGGAGAAACAGGCTTACAGATTTGGCGACACCAGCCAGACCGTCAAATAGAATCTCGTCACTGAATTTGGATCTATGAGTCTGACGGGCAGCAACAAGGAAACAATTACCCAGTGAACTCAGAGCTCTCGGTGCGGGCAACACCAAAATTGAAACCCTTGAGATGTAGGTTCGACACTTTAATGTCATCTTGGACAAGTGTTCCGGAGACAGTACCGGTGTTATAGTTGATAGACCAGGCCTTATGGAGATCTTTGAAGGTTGAGCTGGTACTATTGCCCAGGAACGTATGATTTCCCTAGAAACATCGTCAATTTTGATTACATGTTCGAGTAGAACGTCATCCTACACAGCCGTTTCCGTCCTTGCCTTGGCACCCCTCGCCACCAACCCAGAAGTCTGCAGAGCCAGAATCCATCAAAAGGGAGAAGGTCCGAGGAGGTGTGCCGATCGCCAACTTGGCCATGTCTATCAAGTTCATGGTCAAGAAAACCCGCTCAGAACGCCTGTTGGTATACGTACAGCCGCTATCATTTGACCTGATCGCTTCTGGTCAAAATTTGAGGGACGAGGTGGTGAACAGAGACTTACTGAATGGTCAGGTCAAGGCTATTTAAGAACATTGAATTGTATTTTCGATTGTCTCGGGGAACGTGCCGGTGTCGCAAGGTCCCCGAATTTTTGAACCTCCTTCCTGGTTTAGTCTCCACGGTTATACCAGCGCGATCCAGTTCATGCATGAATTCGGAACTCTCGGACAGACCAACCAATCGATCGATTATTTTATTCCAAAGGACGGAATCGGAAGGACTGGTTTCTCCCTTCATGCGTGCTAGCCTACATATCCCTAGGTTTATATGCTGCTGGTGGAGCTGGATAGTGGTTATTTCCGACTCAGGTTCATGGTTTGGTTCAGAGCTATTGTCTCACTCACCGCAGCTGAGGGAATGAACGAAGGGGGTTGGTGAATCACCTTCTCAAGTGGTATGGATACAAAGTTTCCGGATCCAGCCTGAACGCCGAGTGTACGAGCTAATGCAACTATGATCGAAAGGAGGAAAAACCACGGCATCTTGGCCATGAAGCAATGTAAGGTCCCTTCAAAGCCAAGATATAGAGTATAGGGGAAAGTACAAGCGCAACGAGGAAACACCCAATACAAAGCAACTAAAAAGCATCGAAGTCGCCCCTGTCCATCCCTGGCCATCACCGGGCCTATTACATTTTACTTCCTTTTACACTTCCCCTTCCGATTTTTATCACTAACTCAAGCAAACTCCTCTCCTAGTTGATGGAGCATACTCCTCTTTGATGAACTGTTCCTCTGTTTCATCTGAATACTCTTGGATCATGACCTTGGTTATTATGTGCTCAACTTCCTCAAACTCTCTCAACACTAGGGAAACTCTTATACTCATTGGTACCATTTGCTCATCAACAAAATTTCTGTCTAACTTCTTACCAATGGCCTATCAGTTTCTGACAAGATAGTTCCAATGGTATGTCTCACATAGTCAGGGTTGTGTTGAGTTCAGTTTGACCAGTCTCACTAGGAAAACAAGCAATGGAGGAACAGTTGAGAAGTTTAAGAAAAGCTGAAGTATAAATACAATCTTGACAAATTTGTCACAACCCTTGTGACACCCTGTTACTATCATCAACTTTAAAAAAATTGTAGTCATTTCCCAAAGTTTGTCTAGGTTCTCTAGTTTTTAAGGCAGTAAATTGTACCTACTATCTTAGCTTCAACTAAACCGTCAGGTGACTTGACATCCCAATTCAAGCGGCAATTTGACTTCTAAATATCCGCCGTGTGACTAGATGTGATTCTGATGCAGTATCAAACCCACACTTGAGAGGGAGGCCTTGACCTAGGAATTGATATTTTTGTTGATACTACAGACTCCCAATCCATCCAGACAAAGGAACAAATATCAACAATGTCAATGCATTGGGACTTCAAATTGAGGTAGAAAAGCAATGTTATGTTGCTCAAGAATGCTCATACACGGACGACTGGTTTTATTGCGTGTGAAGGTAGAAGAGAACAACCCAAGCACCCTGGTCAAATTAGGGATAGTGTAGGTATCCATACTAGAGAGAAGGGTGTTATGAGGACCATGGGAAGTTGGACAGAAGTCCATGTTTGAAAATCAGTGAAAGAGAATCCTGAAATCAACTTCGAATGCGATTCGGATATGCAAGGAAAAGCCGCTACACAGCGCGCCTCTCACAGCGTGTTTCCAGGTGGATCTTTTCGCAATTCAGGTCACAATAAAGCATGGCGCACCGCTTGCACCTGTAGCTGCCCCAATAACTACAGACGGAACAAAATTTACGCGGTGGATAGAGTGACGGAGGAGCTGTTGCGGTCAAGTAACTCGGAGTTTTGGCGGGAAGAGAAGCAATACCCTGGAGTGGTAAGGGTTAGGTCGTTGGAACTCCATGCATCTGACCTACGGATTCATCAATGAGAGTGCTAAAATTCTTTTTGTACAGGAGAGCAGTGCGAACGTTCATTGTGGATTTTTTTCTGCATGCAGCAGGTGAATTACCAGGCATTTTGAGGTTTGTCCGTTTGTCAGAAATAGTCTGCCTGGCCCGTCCGTGTTTAACTCCACCTTCAGCTTCTTCATCGTCAGAAACGGATGCAACATTGATTTCGGAATAGTTGGACCTCTCAATAGCATGTCAATACACACCAAAATCAACAAGACGAACTATTACCTCCAATTCATCCAAGTGCCGTTTGGTCCGTTTTGCTATGACCTCTGGCGTCAAGGTTTGGTTTGCTGCATTTACCTGACGAGAAACTGCAGAGAAGGTTACCAGAGATGCAGTCAATACAGTAGTCTTACGTTGTTGTCTCCTTTGCCTTGGAGGCATTGTACAAGATTGATGGGACGAGCACGCCATCGCTCCTTGCCATATTTGCTCATACCGATTTCTCCCAGGATATCTTTGAGTCATTGCACTACATTCATCAATCTACACTCTTCGATAGCTCTAACTTGCACCGCTCAGGATGGCGGTAAAGTCCCAGCCACGGAAACTTTCAACAGCCTACTACGACTTGCCAACTCCAGAGCCAGAGTCGCCTCTCCATCCCCGAAAACCTTACCGCTTTTCCACCCTATGTGCTACCGTTGAAAATCCAAGTATCAAAGACCAGTATGGGAGTTCTTCCGTACCAATATACCAGACTGCTACCTTCAAAGGTGTATCTGGAGAATATGACTATACCAGGAGCGGAAATCCAACAAGGAGTCATCTTGGTGAGCATAGCTGGTCGAAGTTGATATGATTAGATGTGGATAACTGACATGTCTTAATTTGTCATTTACTTAGAGCATCATGTCGCTAAAATCTCTTCCGCTACTCATGCATTTGCTGTATCTTCTGGAATGGCTGCTCTTGATGTTATTTTGCGACTACTCAAGCCTGGGGATGAAGTCATTGCTGGCGATGACCTGTATGGCGGCACCAACCGCTTGCTAGCATATATCAAAACCCATGTTGGTGTGACGGTTCATCATGTCGATACTACTGATCCTGTGTCACTTCACCCTTTTATACACCCGACAAAAACTGCTTTGGTCCTCCTGGAGAGTCCAACTAATCCTTTGCTTAGAGTTGTTGATCTCGCTGCTATTAGTCAAGATGTCAAGGAACGGGCACCTAATGCAATCGTCGTCGTGGACAATACTATGATGAGTCCATACCTACAAAGGCCATTGGAACACGGGGCAGATATTGTGTATGATAGCGCTACGAAATATCTGAGCGGACATCATGACCTCATGGCTGGTGTCGTAACTTGCAATAGAGATGATATTGCGAAGGTGATCTCGTTACGTCGGGATGTGAGCACTTGCTGATATTGTCAAAACTAGCAAATTGCATTCACAATCAATGCAGTCGGAAATGGGCTCTCGCCTATCGATTCTTTCTTACTCCTCCGTGGCATCAAGACGCTTGCACTTCGCATGGATCGCCAACAAATCACTTCATCTCTCGTTGCCAAATATCTACACTCCCTTGGGTTTCATGTCAATTATCCTGGTCTTGATGGACACCCTGGAAGAGAAATTCACTCACGGATTGCAGACGGAAATGGTGCAGTGTTGAGCTTTGAAACTGGGAGTAAATCACTCAGCGAAAATATTGTTGCCGGTACACGCCTTTGGGGAATCAGCGTCAGTTTTGGCTGCGTCAACAGCCTAATCAGTATGCCTTGCGTCATGTCGTGAGTAGCTCACTGCCTGCACTCAGGTTCATAAAACCTTGTCATTGATGGCATGGTGGTAATCACCAGGCACGCATCGATCGATGCGGCTACACGGGCTGCTCGTGGGCTTCCGGAGGACCTCATCCGGCTGTGCGTTGGGATAGAAGATCCTCACGATCTCTTGGAAGATTTGGAACGTGCATTGCTTAGTGCTGGAGCGATCGAATTCAATGAAGTTCAGAATAGATATGTACGAGTCGTCAAACCCGAGGAAATAGATCCTATTGCCCAAGCAACTCAGCAAGTCTCGACCGAAGGTATTCTTGGCCACAATCAACGGGAATGGCTCATTAGTTCCCCTGGGAAAGTCATTCTGTTCGGTGAACACGCTGTCGTCTATGGTGTTGTGAGTGTCTGTTTCTGTTTTCCCCATTCGGACCCCATGCCATGGACTTAAAAAGTTCAGCACTGGCAGCCCAACTCCAACATTTTTGCCAAGCAATTTCGTTTGGACTAATCTTGTTTATTCCAGACTGCTATCGCAGCCTCACTCGATCTCCGATGCTATGGGCTTACAAGCCCTCGTCAAGACCATCGCCTTTCAGTCCACTTCCACGACATAGACAACTTTTACTATGAATGGGATATTGACGACCTACCCTGGGATGCTGTTACTCCATTCACTGCTGGCAAACACCCAACGGATCTTGATCAACGACTCACAGCTGCCTTGCTCCAGGGTCCTTTGAGTCAAATCTCTGATCTGCAAAAACATGCACGTTATGCCAGTTTGGCATTCCTTTACCTGTACATGAGTCTCAGTAAGAGCGAGGAACGGTGAGTTCATCTAGTATTTGTATCTCCTTGATACCGCGGGGCTAAGATAATGGAATCTCTCCCTTTTCTTGACTACATTCTTTCGCTTCTTCCTGCTCATTCTGCCGTGCATGGACCGGCTGACCGAAAAAAATAGCCTTGCATTCAATTTCAGTGCACGCGCAACCCTTCCCGTAGGCGCAGGTCTAGGCTCCTCTGCGTCGTTCTCTGTTTGTGCGGCAACCGCAGTCCTCCTCCTCCTCAGACATATCAACATTCCGAAACCCCCAGCATCGTCAGATCCCTCTACTGGCTATATCGACGTCTCTCACCAAGGTCGGCGGGCTCTTCCTTTAGCACTTGCCCAAGACGTCAATCACTGGGCATTTATGTCGGAGAAGATATTGCACGGAAACCCGAGTGGCGTTGATAATAGCGTCGCTGTATTTGGTGGTGCATTAGCATACACTCGGCCTGGATTTGCGAAAAAGAGCGGAATGGAGGTAATCCAGGGGTCAGTGCCTGATCTTTCATTGCTGTTTACGAGTGCGGGAGCTTGACATGATGGTCTTCGCGCAGATTCAAATCACTTAAGTTCTTACTCACGAACTCCAAAGTGCCCCGAGACTCCCAAAAGCTAATCGCGGGTATCGGTCAGAAGAAAGCTAGGGTGGGTCACCTTCTCACCACTATTCATGCGTCCCGGTGAATTGGAGTAATAATGCTTGTTGCACTACATTCTTTCCAGGAACCTGGACTCGTAAATGGCATCTTTAACTCCATCCAGGGTATCACTGACGAGGCAAGGAGAGCACTAAGTGATCCAGAAATGCCTCGTGAATCGCTGCTTCGGGAACTATCGGTACGTCCTCTTACTACTACACATCATAACGAAGCTGCTTACTCCTCGGCGCAATCGTGTATGTAAACTCTTCCAGGCACTTATCAACGAAAATCACGGCCATCTGGTGACTCTCGGTGTGTCACATCCGTCGCTGGAGGCCATCCGCTCGAGGACGGCTGAACCTTATGGTCTGAGCACTAAACTTACTGGTGCCGGAGGTGGTGGTTGTGCTGTCACGCTTCTACCGGATGGTGTGTATCTATTCCTTATTTTTCACGAATCAGCCTTTGCTGACACCCCGGTCCTTAGATTTCGAACCGGCAAACCTCCAGGATCTCGTGGATGACTTGTTCCGCGAGAAGTTCGAACCTTACATCACGTCCGTGGGAGGTAGTGGATTAGGTATTCTGTCACCATATCCCGAGCAACGCAATCGAGATGTCGTCCCATCCAGCTCAAGGACATACGAGGACGTTCCAACATTTGAGCAAGTCACACCACCTGAAACACCTGTGCCCGAAAGTCAAGAACATCTGAGTATCAGTTTCTCAGGAGGGGAAAACACACTTCGGGTACCCTTCGAGGCCATACCGATTGATGGGCTAGCAGAATGGGCTAATGGTCAAGGGCAGTGGTTGTATGTGTAAAAACTCTCAGTCAAAGCTATTTCTCCCCTCATGTATCAAATGTTGACTCGCGTTTTCTCCGATATCTCACCGCTTGTTTACCGTCCTGTCTGCTTGTATGTGCATCTTGTATGTATTTATTTTCCTGCAATGACAAAAGTACTCGATATTTCCGTATTCCAATGCTATATTCATAGTATTGAAATGATAGCCTTGAGTGTATAAATTTGGAAATAAACCTGGTGCTTTGCAGCTGTATTTGAACTTGGCTTGTATCATTGATGATGGCTCTGAAACCAAGAGGGAGAGGCGGATAACATTCCTGGACCTTCTGAACGCAGACCAATGCAACGATCTCCATCATGAGTCGAATCGCTTATACTCTTGAGGCTCTTCACCTGCCTTTCTTCCCCCTAAAAGTAACCTGGGTCATTTTAATGAGGCTCCTAGTGCCACCCACTTGTGCTTGTCAATCATAGAACTATTCATCTATTGAGGCATGACCAGGAGAAAATCAGGACTAAAATTCTCTCGTCCCATACTTTTGACTAAGATAACTGATCTTCGATCCTTTTTTTTTCGAAAAGGGCATGGGCCGTCCTAATTCTATCCTCGAGCCTCCTTATGAACCTTTGGCACTAAGTCCTCTAACCTAATCGAGTATCCCAGATATGCGACTATACACGCTGGCCGCGATGGCCGACTTGGTGTCTCAATGAGTTCTGATCCGTGACCCGATGGAAGCTTCTACGCATCTCTCTTTCACACACACAACATCTGCAGGTGGCAAGTTTTGCTACACGTACATACACACATACAGACACAGTTGGAAATTGAGATTCTCAACTAGAGAAAGGGATCGAAACTCGAGCCCATGATCTCAAAGCTCTCTTCGTGTGTATCAGTGTATGGGTGCTTTTGGATCGCCCACCCCATCGCGGATCTCTCTCTCTAGCTGTCAATGACCGATGACAAGGAGATCCTGTCATCTAAATAGCTGAATTCCTCTCCTTCCCCATCTCTCGGGTAGAATTCTCAGGCACACAATGCTGAGAGGGAGGGAGGGGGACTTGAAAAGGTTGTTGATGACGGCTGGATTGCAAGGTTATTTCTTGATAATGACCCACTTGAGCGGACGTCTGGTGGAAATCTGTGTACGAACCCTTGGCGTAATTGGCCAGAAAAAAGCTATATGGAGTGTATGACACACTCTCCTGGTTGATAATGTATAATGTGTATTCAGTGGTCTATATCTAACTGCTTTCCTTTACCGATCTAAGGATCTTATAAACTCATATTGAGGAGCCTTCGTGATCCCCTTACCTTCTCGTGTTCCAAGCAGAAAAATGGGAAACGGCACTAATGCTTATTCCTACTAGTCAGCCTGTCAGCATCTGAGCCTCCGCGGGCAGAATTGACCTACACGATCCATATGTGTCAGAATATGCCCTTGGTACTTTCACAATTCATGTCAGGACCACACACACATAATTTCATATCTCAAGACTTTTTAGTTCGTAATTAAAAAAAAGCCTCACACACCCCACCCTAACGAGGTAATAAAACCAAATCAGAATGTCATATTTTTGTACAATGGGAGATAATTGTCTTTCAATAGAAATAACGAACAGTAACACGTGTTCCCAAACATAATTATGTATGTAAAAAAAACGTAGTTTAAATAGTATCACTACATAATCTCAACGAGAGATGGTAAAGCTGGGTAGACCATGGATAAACTAAAACTGGGAATGGTGAGGTGGGAGGGAGGGAGGGAGAGGGAGAAGGAGAAGGAGAAGGAGAGAAAGAGAAAGAAACCATTCACTATGCTACATCATAACTAATACTCGACCTCGAAGACCCGGCTGAAAACACACACAAAGTAAACTCCATCAACTCATTCATAATCCGAGTCTGATTCCACTTCCTCGGGCACCTCGCTGGGTCTTAGGGTCAGCGTCAAAGTTCGCTTGACGTCGTCGTGTTCATGGCCAAAGTAGCGAGGAGACTCAAAGCTCCACCTAAAGAGAGAAAAGGAAGAAGGGAAGAAATAAGTATGAAGTCCACACTCCCTCTAAGCTTGGTGTTTTAAAAACGTACTCTAGATTGCCAATGATCCAACTGCCTGCCGCTTCAATGAACAGTGAAGCATCACCACCCACAGTCGCACGCAGTTCATCTCGTGCAGATAAATAACAATTTATAAGTTCCCGGCAGTGGACACCGATGTAATCGCAAGCCTCCTGAAGACCGATTTGACGGTCGTTCATCAAGACGGTGACGACGTTATTCCCAGTATGGCCTTTCGACTGTTCCATGTTGTAGGAATAGACATCCTGAGGGAGGGGGGTATACGTTAACATCATGGTTGGTTTTTTGAGTATAAAAGCTCACGTTAGCCCAGCAGACATGGTCGCATGCTGCCCAATACGCCTTCATAAAGACGGGGTTCTCATAAACATCCTGAGGAAGATCTATTCCGAGGATGTATTCATTGAGAGCAAGGCACAACAGAACGGCACTGTTGTTCCGGCGAAGTGGGATATACTCTTGCATCGAGAGGACCTCTCCTGCCTCTCTCAGCTCCGCTTCCCTGGTCACACAACGCGTATATTCACCACAGAGCTTTATGAAGCGGTGGAGATTATTAGGCCCTGCCAATTGAACGAAACGTGCGCGAAAGCTATACATTTCGTTAGTGCCATTCAAACTATAGCGCGAAACTATCAAAAATGAACTCACTCTCTTGTAATCTTGGCAACGACGGAATCGTCATCAGACTCAGGGTTCCTCATGGCTTCAACGAAACTGAGGCAAGTATGGCTGGCATCCTTGCCATTCTGGTCGTCGCTGATCTCGTCCACAACAAACAACACATTGACCTAAAGTTGGGTGACCAAAATAATAATGAGAACACCATCGTACAATCCAACAGTCAGCTTGCGCCAAGACTCACAAAGTCGCATGTTGTTCTGAACTGCTCATATCCAGCAAAGCAGTATACATGAGAGCACAAAAGCTCATTGAGACCCTGTATAAAATCCACACGTTTTCGGTTCTTGAAAATATGGAAGGAATTAATCCAAGCGCGAGACTCTGCTGCTGCTGCTCTGTAGTGAGGGTTGGTGGAGTCTTTGAGAGGAACATCGGCATGAAGATCAGGAATACGAAATTGTTGGAGGTGAGACATGTTGTCAAGAAAAGGTAGAGAGACAAGCACAGAGAGGGAGGGAGAGATATATCGAAAAAAGCAAAAAGCTGCGGATGGATTGCTGAGATAGCAAAGCGAACGATCCGAGTTTTTATATCTTGACCCCAGACCGCTCGAATAAGTCACTCCAACAGCCATGCCGATATGATTGGAAGCGGACCTGGCACTCAGATTCGATGCGCAAAAGAGAATGAGTTGTAGCGTGATGATAACAAAGTGGCAGATCTAGAGATGTGTATGCTGTTCGAAATGAACGGATTACCCAAACCATACATTTCCAAGGTCTTGAAAATGGTAGTCTCGTGTCAATACTCAGGGAAAATCTGAGATGGATCTCAAATCGCGAGTCGCACCGGCAGTTGAAGGGAATGCGTGAAAGAGAGGGGGAACGCCCGTTGGTGGGTTGGTTGGTTAGTTGGGGAACCACACAGCGGGTTCACGGTGGGAATCAAGAAAACACTTGGTAGAAACGCGTCTAAAAGCGGCACTCATCAGCAATGACGCAGAACTGCAATTGTCCGGATAAATTCCAAGGCATTTGATTTTCCGTTCATTGTGTTTCGGTGTACTTGTGAAACCCCCGAGCTTTCGGGACGCTGGGGGGTTTTAATTTTGTTCGGAGAGTCCACTATAAGGGAACAAGGCTGCTACAAAAAAAAGAAAAGGTGTATGTGTGTGTTGGCGCTTCACAAAAAAAAGTGGATCTCGATCTTTCCTTTAGAGCTTGGCTCCACTTGTTCCAAGTCGGTCGAGATTGGGAAGGTCGATCGAAATCTAATCATCCTATACTGTAAACAATTGAACACGCGCCCCCCTTCCTTCCCCCCTTCCCTTCCCTATTGGGTGGGGAGGTTCAAAGAACTAAACTTACTGATTTTGAACGTGATTCGTGCAAGCAGCAGAAGCAAATTAAAAAAATCGACGTTGGCGGTGATAATGCAGTCCAATCCGTCCCGGGGTAGTCGGCGGTACCAATCATTATGTTCCGTTGAAGACCTATATCGAACAGATCTTCTTATTCTTCTCATCACTGACATGAACACATATGGGGAAGGTGACATTTTTCTTTTTTTATCTTGATCTTCGTTTGAAAAAAAGAGAGCCTCGAGGGCCTCATATACATTGTCAAATCCTGTGTTAGGGGGAGTTATCGGAATTAACCACAATCAAGCAATTACATACTTAGCTTCTTGCTGGTGAAATAATATGCGCAGTCAGTACGGTGCGATAGTTTATTCGATATAGACGACTGAATCTGGCAGAACTTTCTTGTAAACGACTCCGCGGTCATGCTAAGGGGAATGTGTTACTTTTTTTTGTGTGTGTGGAAACCCACATACACTCGCCCGCAAAGGACCATCTGCATCTGTCAAAAAACGCTTAAGTCAGAGGCTACAACCAAAGATCCTTTCCTTAAAAACTCCCACACTGCCTTGATGAGTTCCATTCTCGTTTGCACATGAGAACCCGTAGCGAGAAATTCGGTGACGTTCATCCATTTTAAAGAGAAGAAGAAATTACAAAAACAAATTAGGGAGGGGAGGGAGAAACGTACTCATTCAATTCAAAAGCAGTTTTGGGGGAGTCATATTTTCTTTCTCTACTTCTTTCATTGGTTATACTCGGTACCTTGTTTGAAAACTCATCTCCACATTTCCAAGACGTTAAGTTTGAAAGTATTTCCGGACTGAACCATGATCTATGTAATCAATACGCAGTCATTCACTAGCCGACGTTGTTTGTTTGTTTTTCAAGAGTCGGTCTTTGTGTGTCCGTGATCAACAATTTAATGATCGTTTCAACGTCATCTCAAAATTTCAAAACTCCGGTGTTCAACATAGCTTCTTGTGATATCTCCTCTTTAAACAAAGGAGCAGTGCTGTAATTGTCCGAGGTGCTACAAGCGCCACCCTCTAATGGGGCTCATGTTCAGGAGATCCGGTGTACAAGGACTACTACGACGATGATGAAACAGATCCTTAATCATGAAATGAAAAACTTAAGTTTGATAGCCAGACAAGAACACAGTCGCAGGCCGATGTGGAGGCAAGCCAGCGCTGATTTGACAGCACCGGGGAAGGGAGGCGATGAGAATGTAAGCTGCAATCGCAAATGCCGCGGACACACACACAGCTTAACGTCAAATAATCCAGTCAGCAGTGTGAAGATTCTTACGTTGTTACATACACATACACATATACATACACGCGAGTCCTTTGAGAGCTGGACGCTGAGAGACTTTTTTTGTCGTACCTGACTTGCGAATAACAAATGTATCATTTAACATCTCTCGAGGAACCCGGTCCGGTTTTGCGTGGTTCAAAAAGATCATAACACAAAAAGGTCTTTCTTTCTTTCCCACTCTATCTATAAACCGGCGGCGTTATCTACACCCTAAGTGAGGTCTGACTGGCGTTCCACTGGCAGGTGATACACACAAAAGACACAGTGGATAAACTTTCGGGGATGAGAGAGAACGAGAGACTTGCCGGTGATCGAAGAACAAAATTGTTTACGAGGTCATTCTTTGATAGACTTTATGTTGCCGTCATCGAGTCCTGAATTCTAAATAGTCATTGCCCCTCGCAGTCCTGATGGGGACAATTAGATGAACCGGAAGTGAATCAAACGGTGCTTGCACAAGGCGTATGTGTCAACTGGGAGAAGCTATCGACCCTATCACCATCATGTATATACCTCAAGAGGGGCAAAGTAGATCATATTGAGTAAGGGTCATTCACACCCCTTTCGAGATATAATAGTCAAGGCAGGAGACCATGATCGCGAGGTTTGATGAAATGGTGTAGATTCTTCCGGTTCTCATGAGGTGCAATGAACCCAGGGGCTGGGTGATCCCGGCCCTGACTCGAGAGGACAGTTCTGATAAATGTGACCTTGCAAGGACTGACCAAGCATGAGAATTGTTGGGAAGATCCATGTTTGGAGATAATGAGACGAAGGACGTTTAGCCATGGATGCCTCGGCCAATCTTGAACATTGGAGAGAGAGAAAAGTTTGAAGCTTGGGAATTTGAGTCTAAATGCAAAGTGGTATCCGAGGAACGGCAGTGGGTCTAATCATGTTTAGATTAATTACACAAGCAATTTGGTTGAAGGCTAGGAATGACAGAGGAAGGAAAAAAAAGTTTACGGTAGTGGAGACAATGAGATGATCAGAAGCATATGCGATAGCTGGCGTATCGACCACTCGTTTCGCTTGGCCTTGTAATTTTGACGACCTGGCCTCGTCGTAAACCGTAGTAGCGCGCCACTGGATCCGCTAATTGGATGCGCGGTAGTTGAGTCTCTTTTAGGCGGCTGAAGGGGGGCAGCTATGTAAGGAAGGGGTGAGGGTGATGATAGGGAAAGGCTGACTATTTTTCAAGAAGAGCCTTCTTTTCGTCTGGTGTTAGGACCTCATGCCGAGGTACAAGAGTATGATGAACGATGTTGACGAGAAGATCGGCTTCGGAGAACTCTTCTAGTCGATACTGAGCAGACATGGCAACTATAACCTGTGGAGAGAATCATGATTCGCGTTTTTTGAGGTGGATCAGGAAGGTCGGTTATCTCACTTTGCGGGCTGAAGGGGTCATATTTCCCGGAAAGACTATGATGGCTCGTTGGATGGACTTGTCTTCGAGAATGACGAGAAGCCTGGGATGGATGAGCATGGAGATTGAGGGCCGCAGAGAAAAAGAGCTGACTTGCGCATTGTTTTTACACCTACGCTTTTTTCGTCTGTGAAGTAGACAAAGATCTGATCTGCTGAATTGGTTCGTGAAGTGGAGTAGAAACTGAGCTGGTTGCGACTAGTGGAATAAGAAAGGGGTGAAGCCTAAGGACAAAGACGTACTCGAGAGTTCCAGTGTTGTTGGCGTAGAGATCGCGAAAGCGTTGGAGATCCATATGGATTTCCTCGTCTGAGACTGAGAAGCCCTGGAAGAGAGTAGGTTGAGGGTAGAAATTAGCGAGAGAGAAGGACGGACTCTATCTCGGACGAGCTCGTGGATTGTTCTGTTAACCTTCCACAGCTTTGCAGTCTCGTCGACGTCTCCCATCGTCGTTGCAACTTGCTCTCTTATTTGTTCACAATTATCCTTGCAAATTCCTTGCCATTCAGACTCCGATTCTCCATGCACACCTCCGTCGCCCTCAACAACCACCTCATGGTGCGCTCTCATCCACACAACCACTTCAGTAAACTTGACTCTTGTCCTAGTCCAGGTACAAACCTGCAAAAATCTTCAAGAATGCCATAGACAATCCCACCCCTTCCACCCCCCCTCTCCCGCAGCGCTCAACCAATCTCCCAAGGCACATCACAGGCATTACTTTCGACGATAGAGGCGATACAGTCGTAACAGCTGCAGAGGACGAGACCTTCCGTGTCTGGAACTGCAAAACCGGCAAGCAAGTTCAAATGTGCCTGACCCACCCCCTCTCCTTACTCATTTCCTTAGACCCATAAAAACACTCTACTCTAGAAAATATGGCGTAGACCTCCCCCGGTTCACCCACAAGAACACCACCATCATCCACACTTCAACAAAAGAGGACGACTCCATTCGCTATCACTCCCTACACGACAACAAATACATATGTTACTTTAGAGGCCACAAGGGCCGAGTCATCTCACTCGACATCTCACCCATTGACGATGGCTTCATGTCTGCATCCATGGACAAGACCGTCAGGTTGTGGGACCTGCGTTCTCAGCTATGCCGCGGTCTCCTGACCCTCCCCGCTCCTCCCATTGTCGCGTACGACGCCTCCGGTCTCGTCTTTGCAGTTGCCGTTAACTATTACTCTCGCATTCTTCTCTATGATCAGGCCAATTTCGACAAAGCGCCCTTCCTTACCATCACACTTCAAGACCCCACCCTTGCACTCATCAGTTACCCTCCGCGCCCCATCTTCATCACCTCACTTTCTTTTTCCTCAGACGGCAAGTATCTCCTCGTCGGCTGCTCAGGAGATGCACACTACATCGTGGATGCGTTTGAGGGTCATCTACTGGTCAAATTGGAGGGGCATGTTGGTCTCGAACGCAGAAGCATGACGTCGCCACCCAGTATCGAGCCGTCCAAGGGAAGCAGTGGTGAGGAGGTTGGGTGGACACCTGACAGTAAATACGTGATTGGCGGCAGCTTGGACGGGAGAATCCTGATCTGGGACGTCCAGAAACTGCCCCAGCGAACAGGATCTGTGGATCTCAACGCACATCCCCTCAAATTACAGCCCATGGTCGCATTGGACGGGCACCCAGGCCCTTCAAGATGTGTTAGGTTCAATCCAAGGTTCAATATGATGGTCACTGCCGGTGCTGAGTTGGTGCGTCGCCTATCTACCGTTGCAGTTGCAGAAAATTCACCTGTCGTCACTGCTACAGGCATTCTGGCTACCAGATACCAGCCAGGATCCAGAGGATATCGCCCGAGATTTTTTGCGCAAGAAAGGAGGATAGTACTGTAATATAAATATAATCATGTGAGCTAGGTCATGTGCGTGGAAATGTGGACGTGGCAACGACTTGCTTTTTACTTCCATGCGTCTAAGCCATATTCTACCTGCAGTCTTTTCGGTCGTGGCTGTTACGGGTATGAGTAACTTCATCGCTCTACTCTTCAAACTAACATCTTTGTTCAGCCCAGCTGGTGTCTGAGCCTGAGATAGTAGCAATCGCTTCCTTTCCGGAGACAAATCCCTTCAATTGTGCGTATTTACGAATCCTCCGACACTTCACGTCCTGACTTCCCGGCTACCCATGACGCAGATATTGTGAATGGAGAAAAGAACTCTCTGACAATTACCGTGGAGAACAAATCCGACAAGAACGTGACACTACGCAGCCTCGGCGGCTCTCTTTATAACCCGGAAACTGATGCCTTGATCAAGAATGTACGTCGAGTTCAATATAAGACCTGATCGGAATGTATAATTCACCGTCTCGGCGTTCCAACTTGATAGCTTACGACATTGGACTATGGTCTCTCTCTTCTTGAGGGTGTGAAGCTCAATCTTCCATATGTATTTTACAGCGAGTACGTCGACTCTGAAATATCTATACTTGTCCATCATTGGTCATTGACCCCTGTATCAGGTTCAAGGTACTACCTATTCCTCCGACTAGTTGATCATTCGTTGAGCATATCCGATCAGGCTGGCGATGCTCGTATGGAGTTATGGCTAGAGCATTCGCTCGAGGTTCGTATGTGGGTGTCGAATACAAGTACTCTTACTGATCAATCACCTCGACATCAGGATCAAACGTATCGTGTCACTGCATTTGATTCAATTGTTGTTATCGTAGAGCCTGAGATATCTTGGTTAGACTGGAAAATGTCAGTGGTTTTGTTTTCCAGCAGTCCTGATCGCAGGAATGTTGACTATTGGTCAAGGTGGTCGACTTATTTGGTTATTGCCGGTCTCTTGGGCGGTCTCTCTTACTTTGCCTTCATCACTTTTTCTCCTCAGCCAAAAAAGCGTTCCAAGAAATTCACTCCTGCGGTCAGTGCTCCCGTCGGTACTGTCACCGCTACTGGTGCTGGTGGATATCAGGAGGAGTGGATCCCCGAGCATCATCTCCGCAAAGGCAAAAAGACCAAACAGGCCAATGCTGCTTCTGGAACCAGCGCTGATGAACTCAACGATGGTCAAGCTAGCACCACCGAGGGCAAGAAGAGGAAAGGGCGCAAATAATCGTAATGTTATGTCAAAAAAATATCATGTCTAGTTAGCTGTACTTAATCACACTGTGGACGTAATGATTATATTGGGATTTATTGAACATGTCACATGTGTTTATACTGAGTAGGTGATGCTGGACTTTGTCTTAGCAAAATTGACTCCTTGTCTGCAATGATGGCATCAAATTTGGGAGTATTTGGCCCTGTTCGCTTGATCTGATATTTCTTCTTCTTGTCCTCCGCCCCTTCCCTTACGTCTCTTTCCTTCGCATTATACATTATCCTCACATGACCACAAATGCTGCTTCCAGAGTAAGTCTCGCGCTTGTCCATACCTGCAGAGACCTACTCCCCTTTCATCCCTCGTGTTTACTGCTCCCATCCATTTTCTGCTGCTTTGCATATTCGAAAAAATCTAATGCCCTTACAGGCTGCACAGGCTGCATTCCTACGAGAATACAAACTTGTTGTCGTTGGTGGTGGCGGTGAGCTCGTAAACGCTTATAACGGACTATAATTTTGTGGCTCTGACCATCTATATACACCCATACCAGGCGTTGGAAAGTCTGCATTGACCATCCAGTTCATCCAAAGTCATTTTGTCGACGAATACGACCCGACGATTGAAGGTGAATCGAAAAAAACGAACTTGCGTCTCCACGTCTCGCAGAACTGACGTTCTTCTTTCCAAAAAAGACTCGTATCGAAAGCAATGCGTTATTGATGATGAAGTTGCTCTTCTCGACGTCCTCGATACTGCTGGTCAGGAAGAGTATGGGTATGTCATGTTCTCTCTCCCTGCCTCACCCGTGGTCCATCTTGTTTGATCCCCCTTCGGCCTCGTGTATCACTGAATTGTTGTCGTTGTCGTTGCTGTGGTGTCTCACGGGGCTAGGTTGCCAACCTATGCTCCTTTCACTTTCCCCCATCATGATTGATTTAGGGGCTTATGATTGACAGGGCTCATCATGATTGACCTTGTGTTTATTTCTTTTTTTTTTATAGCGCCATGCGGGAACAATATATGCGCACAGGAGAAGGCTTCCTCCTTGTCTACAGCATCACCTCACGTAACTCGTTTGAAGAAATCAGCTTGTTCCATCAACAGATC
>Ga0153938_1000270_pt1 | contig 20460 bp, 18 predicted proteins | sample TSNY022MetaG_FD_104740 | JGI IMG/M metagenome (GOLD analysis project Ga0153938, IMG submission 104740) | Attine ant fungus gardens microbial communities from New Jersey, USA - TSNJ022 MetaG | ecosystem: Host-associated > Fungi > Mycelium > Unclassified | place: USA:New Jersey: Brendan T. Byrne... | reverse complement strand
ATTTTTAAATCTTCCGCTATCTCATTTTCCATTTTCAAATTATCATATAAATAAAGACGATCATCAACTTTTGAAACTTGATATCGATCAATTAATTCTGTTATTAAAAATTCATAGTCACTATCTTCTAAAAATAATTGGAAATTTTGTTGCAGATAAGATCTTACTTCATCTTCATAATGATACATATCACCATTTTGCATACTTAATCTTTTTAAAGATTCTATAAAACAAGCACGTTGTCTTTTCATATCATAAGCATCATAATTTCTTTGATAGATTCGGTCCAGTTTATCAAAATCTACTACTTCTACAAAATAATATAAGTTTTCTTCTAGATAGTCTTTTACTTTTCCGTTATATTTTTTGATAATTCTAGTGGCTTCGCTAATGCTAAATCCTAGTTCTTTTAATTCAATAATTAAATCATCAGTCGCTGAATGTTCAATAATAGATACGTAAATATTATTTGCTCTTTTTTCCGTCATTCCGGGAATTAATAAAAGATTGTTTTTATTTTCTTTAATTAACTGTATGGCATCAGTTCCTAATGTTTCTACAATTTTTTCGGCTGTTTTTTGAGCGCAATTTTTAACAAGTGGTGAAGTTAAGAAATCAATAATGGCATCTTTAGTAGTAGGAACAATTCGTTCATAAGTTTGAAAGGTAAATTGATAGCCATAACGATCGTGTTCCACGTATTTTCCAGTTAATATAAAGGTATCCTCTTGATTCATATCAAAAATATTACCAGTGACGGTAATTGTTTTTGAGACAAATTCACTCAAGTCATCACAGTTAGTTTCAAGTATGCGAAAAATGGCAATTAAAAACCCATTGTCATTTTGATAGATAATATTTCGAATTTTACCTTTAATGTAATCCATTTTTCTCACCTTGGAATATTATACCATACCTTTGTACTGTTTTTGAACAAAAAGAAACATATTTTTTTAAAGCAATAGAAAAGACAGCAAAATTTATTGTTGTCCTAGTTTTTGTAATAGTAATGTTTGATCTTTTTTGTTGTTAATTTCAATTCTTTGTTTTTCATTTTTTAATTCATTAAGAATAGTTGCACATAAAATTAAAAGATAAGTTGTACCAGCAGCATATAAGGATAATGCATCATAATTTTTATTTTTTAAATCCTCCATTATTTTAAATAATAAATATGCAATAGGAATTTTAGTATTGTTTAAATAGGTTAAAAATAGAAAATTATCTTTGTAATTATTTAAATGCCTTGAAGAATGAAATAGTGCCCTATTTTCTTCCGAACCAAATATCTCTTTTAATTCTATTAAATCCTTATTTAAATTTTGAATTGCAGTATTAGTTGCTAATTCTAATTCAATGACTTCAGTTAAGTAAGATACATTATAATGAAATACTTTTAATTCTTTTTGACATAATTGTCCAAAATAATTTAATTTTTCTTTAGATTCACATTCAAAGGAAATGTAATTATATTTTTCAGTTGTCCAACTATTGGAATAGACAATTCTTGGTTTCATTAATTCATTAGCATTGTCCATAATTATATCATGAACTTGTTGTAAATCTTCTGGTTCATTGTTTTCTTTTCCTATATCATTTTGATTTATTTCAAGTAAGATAAAATATTTTTGTTTTTGTTTCATTATTATCACTCCTAGTAATTTATTTTAATACATATTATCTTTAAGTTCAATTCATAATGTCACCATTTATAATAACAATACCATCAGTTTTATATTTTAAAAGAAATTTATAATAAATCGAGGCACTTTCAAAGATTAAATAAATTTTGTCATCAATAAGTGTAATTGATTCTTCCATCGGGGGCATTTCAATCATTTTCAAAAGTTGTTTGCTCGATAAAAAATAAAGGGGGATTTCTTTATTATCAAGCTTATAAACGGTTGATGCTTCTTGTTTTAAGATATTTTCATAAATTAACAAATTAGATGATTCAAAACGAAAAAATGATTGACTGATAATGATTTTATCTTTAGTAAATAATAATCCTTGCACTTTATCAGGAATAGAAATAATTTTTGTTGGATATTGATAGTCGTTGTTTTCATATCCAAATAATAATGCTTTATTTGTTTCGTTATTGATTGTTAAGTGATGGCTTTTATCAGTTGAGTATAGAAATGAATAGTAATATTCTCCGATCCATAGAGTTCCTTCATAATAGGTGCAAAAATCGGTTTTAATTGGTAATTCTTTTATTTTATCTACTTCAATAGAATTCATATCAGAAGTTTGTATTAGTTCCTTTAAATTAAAATGATATAAAGTTTTGTCATCAAGAATCCAAACTGTTTCTTCATCAGTTGTAATTCCACCAACATGACCTTGAAAGGTTTTATTCTCATAAGTTAAGGTGATAGATTTGATTAATTTGTTTGTGGTTGCATCTAAGATAAATATCACTGAAGGAGCTTTTCCTTTATGATATCCAGTAATTAAAATTACGTTATGAGTACTTGAATAACAAATCCCTTGGGGAATAATGCCTTCTTCTAATCCAGGAACGGCTTCTTTTATCTCTGCGTATTTTTTTAATTCAGTATATTTATCAGCTATTTCAGATTTCACTTCTTTTTGCGTATATATTTCAGGAGTTTTATCTATTCGAATCTTAAAAATAATAGCAAATACATAAATAATCATTGCTCCTAAAACTGCGATTAGTAAATACTTTAATGTCTTTTTACTCGTTTTCATAAGCCCCACTCCATTTGTATTATTATAGCATAAAAAATAAAAAGTAAACTCTATTACTATAACCCACACATTTGGTAATAATTATATAAAATTTGCGAAAATTAATATCAGGTGATATGTTATGATATTCAGTAAACTAAAAGAATTGAGAGAATATGAAGCGAAAACACAAGCAGAAATTGCTGAGGTTTTACAAGTACAAAGAAGTACTTATGCCGGTTGGGAATGTGGAAAAGATATTATTCCTTTACGAAAGTTGAATTTATTTGCAAATCATTTTAAAACTTCTCTTGATTATTTAATTGGATTAAAACCAAATGAAATAATATCGCATTTTATTGATGTAAACGTAGATGTAAGTGCCAAAAATATTAAAACTCTTAGAAAAGAATTAAATCTAAGTCAAGATGAGCTTGCGAAATCAATTAATACAAGTCAAGCAAATATTCATCGTTATGAATCTGGTAAAGCACTAATAACAACAAATTATGCTATTACTTTAGCAAAGAAATACAATTATTCTTTAGATAAGCTTGCTGGTAGAAAATAAAAAGATAGAATTTATAATAAAATGAACCCTTTGTCAAAGACTAAATAAAAAAGGGAGTTTATGAAAGTGAAGCTAGAAGATGATTTCTGTATTGAGTCATCTTTTCTAATCCCCATTGATATCTATAATTATTATAGTATTCAATATAATCTTTGATTTCATTACAGACATCTCTAAAAGTAAAACAAATATTTAAATTAAGTTCTTTTTTTATAAGACAAAATAAGACTCTTGAGGGGCATTAACAAGCAATTACCTCTTCTAGACATTGATTGTTGAATATTATATTTTTTGTGTAATTCATGAAATTTTGGGCTTGTATAATGCACTCCTTGATCAGAATTATTTTAACATCTTCATTTAATATAATTGTTTTATTTGTATGAATTTTCTTAACGGTTTCTAATGAAATATTCAATTCTAATGTTTCGCTTAAATAATAAGCTAAAATTTCATTAGTTTCTGCATCTTTTATAGTTGATAGATAACACTTTTTATTATTTACAAAGTAAATAGGATATATCTGTAAGAAGTACATTATATGGCAGTCTGCATAAGACAGCATAAAAACCAAACTGTTTATGGGTGGACACCAAGTAAGATGTCTAAAAATAAGCGTATCGTTTCAAATGAGCGATACGCTTATTTTTTGTTTTCTATGTCCTAATAAATAGATAACTATTGCTAAAACAATGAGATAAACCAGCTGATTAAATTAGAGGCCAAATATTATGTCAAAAGAGAGCGCAGTTTGCGGTTACATATCATGGTAACACATGATGAATTAGCTGCGTTTGGGGTAAATACCACAACAAGCAATTTTTAGAATTTGTCGCAAGGGAAAATCCTAAAAATGTGCATGCGTGTGTACACTTGATCTGCTTGCGTTTAACGGAGGGCCGAAAATCACTAGAAAATTAACGGCCTGTTTTATCCATGGTTGCTTTAATTGCTCCCTTAGAATGGATTCTCACAACCCTATCAGAGTCATTTTGTGCCATTAGACCCAATTTAACAAGGTATGGTCTTACATATTCTGGTTTTCTCTTTCCGATTACTCTAAATATTTCAGGGGATTCCATTCTTACTCGTATTGATTTGTCATTGAGCAAATCAGCAAAAATATCCATATGGTTTTTGAAAACATCAGGATTGTTTGTTGCAATATTTTCTGATGCCCAAATGAAATTCATTCGTACTTCCGGGGTAGTATCGTTAGCCATACAAAGTATTTTATCAATATATGGTTGAATTATTGAAACATCACCTCTACCAATTCTACCTAATGCACCGACTGCTCTTTCACGTATTTTATCATCTTTATCTTGAAGCATATCAACAATTTGAGAAACAAAAGGTTTTATTATTATTGGATATTTATAACCCATTTCCCCTAAGAGCCATAAGACTTTTGCTTTAATACGAATAGATGGATGATTAAGCAATCCAGCTATTTGCGGTATTGCACTTTCCCAATCTGATTGAGATTTTGAATAAACACCCAAAGACAAATATAATTCTTTTTCATCTGTAACATTAAAATTAGCCATAATAGCTACCCCTTCTTTAACAAAAAATCACGATTTCATGCTATAACATCCAGCAGTTTTTGAGTACCGGATATTTCAGCAATGACTATATCTCGTATTCTCTGAACATTTGCAACGGCAACTTTAGGAATATTGGAGGTTTCCATATCTTTAATTTGTCGCTCTATGCCATTTAAGTATTTATTGAGAATATCTAAGCGTTTCTTCAATAATCCTTTGCGTTCCTCCAATGGGAATACATCAATAAAAAAGGTGGCAATAGAAAACATATTCACATCATAGTCAAATTGTAGGATTGAATTTTTCAAACTGTTCAGCAATTCAGATTTTCCTTTCTCAGTTATACAATAAACAGTTCTATCCGGCATATTCCCAACTTTCTCAACAGTCCCGGAAATCAATTCTTTTTTTTCTAAAGTTCTAATAGTTGTGTATACAGTAGAATCGGCAATGTTATACCATTGTTTTACGTTCATAAGTTGTAACTTTTTTGTAATCTCATAGGCGTTTAACGGATTTTCGTTTATTAAGCCTAAAAGCATGGACGACGCTTTTGATAACATCTTAAAAACACCCCTTAACATTCATTCTCTGTTGTAGTACTTTATATATGTATTAGTTTTTAATAACAGTACTATTATACCATAGCTTGATAAAAATGAAAAGAAAAGAATGGAAGGTTTTCCTTTTCAAAAAACGGTTTTGGAGGATGTATTAACTGCGCCCTTTTTACAGGACATGGCGGCGTGAAAGGAGGACGTCGTCGTGTTTTGTTATGCTATACTCCCAAAAAACAGCACATATTGTTTTAAAGTTTCTATTAACTAAGTTTTCACATACTGAATGTTCTTTTGTTGCTTTCATCATTCTTCTATAAGGATTAGCCTTTCTTATTGAACATTTTAACCCGATTTTTTTCATAAGTCTTCTTATTTTCTTTAAATTAAATATTGCCTGGCACCTTTGTTTTGAATTTTTAAACCTATAACCACTTTCTATTATTATAACACCAAATTAAAACCTACAAGGTTTGGATTCTATTTTTTATTTAGTCCTTCTTATAGGTTACATTTTATTATAAATTCTATCTTTTTATTTGCTTTATCATGGTTTTTTTAATCAAAAGTTATTTTAAAAGAGATTATCGAAGAGGAAGTTTTTCTTTCCTTTTTGTATCGTCAACTATTTCTTGATCATGTCTAATTCTTTTTAAAGTTTCTTCTAATTCATTTATAAAATGTTCATCCGTTTTTGAATTTATTCCGGTTGCTAATTTTTTATTTATTATACTTAATATTTCTTCTTCTGTTTTTTGATCATAGCTTGAATCTAAGATAAAGTAAGAATTAGCAATTAAATTTCTATAAATAAAATTATCTATTAGAACATAATCCTCATTACTTAACAATTTACATTGCAAATGAATTTTTTTTGACGCTAATTTATCAAATCCTAAACGATTAAGAAAATTAATATCTTTTATTTGCACATAAATTTGGTTATTAAAAATAACTTTCATTTTTATCTCTCATTTCTTTAATTTCACTAATTAGTATTTCTTTGCTTATCTCAATTGGTTTGATTCTATAAAATTTGTTTTTTTCTAGAACCTGATTTACCTTTATTTTAATAAAATTATCAGTATGTCCAATTGAATATTCATTATTAACTTCTTCAATTAATACTTCTAGTTCTTGGTCTAAGTGTTTTTTTACATATTCAATTTCTAATTGATTTGATAATTCAGTTAAAAGCTGGTTTCTTTGTTTCTTCTCTATTTCATTTACTTGATTTGGCATATTTGCTGCGGGTGTTCCTGTTCTTTTTGAATATGGAAATGCATGAATTTTTGAGAAATTGATTATTTTGATAAATTCTAGAGTTTGTTTAAATAATTCCTCCGTTTCATATGGAAAACCAACAATCACATCAGTTGTAATATTAATATTTGGTCGAATCTTTCTTATTGTTTTGATTTTATGATAATAATAATTTAAGTCATATTTACGGTTCATTCTTTTTAAAATTTCATCAGTTCCTGTTTGAAGAGGAATATGTAAATGATTACAAATTTTATGATTATTTTTTAATTCATTTAAGAATTTGTCATTTAATTCTGTGATTTCAATTGAAGAAATACGGATTCTTTTTAGATTTTTTAATTTACTTACCTCGTGAATTAAATCGGTCAAATCATAACCAAGGTGAGTTCCATAACTGCCAGTATGAATACCTGTTAAGACAATTTCTTGATGCCCATTTTTTACAAGCGTATTGATTTCTTCGATTGCCGTTTCTAGTTTTTTGCTACGAATACTTCCTCTTACATGTGGAATGATACAATAAGTACAAAAATTATCACATCCGTCTTGAATTTTGACGAAAGCTCTTGTGTGATTTTTATATTCTTCTAGTTGCATATCTTCAAAATTAAGTTCTCGATCTGTTGTTATAAATTCATATTTTTTTTGATTTGCTTTGAATTCATTAATTAAAGAAACAATATCACTTTTTTTATTATTACCCAAAAGAATATCAATGTCCATTTGTTGATATTCTTCTGTTTTATTTTGTGAACTGCAACCACATACTATTAATATTGAGTTAGGATTGTTTCTTTTGTAACGTCTAACTAATTTTCTTGATTTACTATCAGCCGTATTGGTAACTGAGCAGGTATTGATAATATTTACATCAGCAACATCATCAATTTCTTGAAAGTTTGCTTTTAGTAGTTTTTGACGAATCATTTCACTTTCATAAATATTTACTTTACATCCTAATGTTTCAATATGAAATGTCATAATTCATCACTTCCTTTTTGTATATTTTTTTGCCGTTACGATCACTATACCAGCACGTAGTTTCGAGTGTCAACTCTTTTTTAGAGGAATATGCTTTTTAGCATTAAAAATGCACATCAAACTGCCAAAAACATAGTTTAGTGTGCATTCATTATCTAATATAGACTATTATAAATTAATATTATATTTAATTATAGATTTAATAATTCATTTAATTGATTGAGCGCTTTTAGGAAAGCTTCTTCATGTTCGTATTTCATTAAACGAACATCAACTTTGGGAGGATATTCATCTGTGATTGGTTCTCTTTTTGTTAAGGAATTCAAATCAATTAATTTAACACTTACTTCTTCATCAACCATTTCTTCATCTAAGTAGTTTAAACTTAGATTTTGCGTATTTTCAAGTAGTTCTTCATAACTTATAATTGCTTTTTCTTCTTGTTCTGTTTCATATTTTGTCATATCAATTATAGGTTTTGGATGCGTATCAATTTTATGGGCAATTTCTTTTAAATCAATTTCGCCATCACTTTCTATTTCTATTTCAGGGGTATTTTCGGTTTCTGATTTAATAATTGAAATTAAACTTACTACTAGAATGATTAATATGACGACAGAAAAATACAAGACATAATCAAGGATTGATAAACTTTTTAATATATTTATGATGTCGTTTAAAATAGACATATGAATCACTTCCTAAATTTATTTTATCAAATAAGAAATTTTAATCAATAGAAAGATGATTAAAATTTTTGGTTGTGTAAACAAAAAGACAAGTATTTTCTAACTTGTCGTAAAGTAATATGGATCGTTAATGGTTCCACTTCCTAATACAGTAGTGCTTTTATTAATATTTATAACTGGGCGAATCCCACGACTTTCTGTAGATAGTTCTCCAACATTTATTTGTCCAGTAGCAGAAACAGTATAATATTTCATATCATTATTATATTTGTCTTCTAAAGACATTGTCCACCATGATGAAGTGATTTCGTTATTATATAAATAATAAGATTCATTAAAAGCATTATTTGTTGCCCCAGCTAATACTACTTCATCAGCAGTTAATAACCCTATTTTACTATTACTTTCTGTTCCAAGACAACTCATAATCGGAGCATAATCAGTAAATAATCTTGAACCAATATTATATACAATATAATCACCTTCTTGTGATTTGATGGAATCATCAATACAGAAGTTATGATTATTAATATATTCATCAAAAGGTTTGATATTTTTTTCATACCAATTAGTTAAGATTGAGTAAATATTTGAAGTTTTAAAATCGGTTGTTATTTCTTGATTAAATAGATTATAAGAGTTATTTTCAATTGTTGAATTAAAAACTAGTTTAACGGTTTTATCTCCATTGATACTAACAATTCGCCATAGATGTCCGGCAAAACGTACATAATTGTTTTCAATATTACCACGAAAGAAATAAGTCGTACCAAATGCATCACTCATTTCCATTAAACCTTCATGAGTTGTTGCAGTTTCTGCACCAATTTTAGTTGGTTTGGTTTCATTAATTATATTATTTTTGATAATTGTTTGAGCAAAACTATTATCCTTTTCTTCAGTTGCAATACTGATAATTCCTTGGACTTCTTCATCATCTAAATTATTTAGTACCAGTTCATAATTGTGAGTAGTTCCTGGTTCAATCATAATTTGACTTGTAATTAAGACGGTTGCTTTACTTAATAATTTTGTAATTTGCATATTAATATTATTTTTGTCAGTTAAAGTAACTGATGATTTATATTCTTTTAATAACTCATCCACGGAAATAGAATAATAAATGATTTGATTTGTTGTGTTTGTAATCGATATCGGATAAGTATCTTGTTTTGAATTTAACTGATTTCTTTCTAAAAAGTTTATAGAAAGTCCTTGTTTTACTACAACAATAGTGTCTTCATTCATTTCATTTTTCTTTAAATAAGATTGATAGGAAATGATAAGAAAAATATTTAATATGATGAGCGTGCCTAAAATTAGTAGTGATACTCTATATTTTTTTTGCATTCATATCATCTCCCTTTATTATTCTAAGTATATGTATTTTTGTTTATTTTGTCAATTTACATTTTATTAACAATAGGAAAAATAAGCAGATTTCTCTACTTATTTTAGATGTCTTCTAAATTCTTTGAATTCATTAGAATTGTCAAGTTTTGTCTCTTCTAAGCTTTCAAGCAGTTTCTTTTGTTTGCGATCTATTTTAGTAGGTATCACTACATTAATGATGGCATACAAATCTCCTCTTCTTGAAGAATTTGGAATTCGAACCCCTTTTCCTTTTAGTTTTAATTTGGAGTTAGGCTGAGTTCCCGCTTTAATTTCTAATACAACATTGCCTTCAAGAGTTGGAATTTCTTTTTTACAACCAAGCGTTGCTTCTGTGATGGTGATGGGAACATTAATATATAAATCTTCTTCTTCTCGTTCAAATATTGGACTACTTTTAACATTGAATTCAATATAAATGTCGCCATTAGGTCCTCCATTTTGCCCCACTTCACCTTTGCCACTTATTCTTAATTGATATCCTGTATCAACTCCTTCTGGAATTGTGATTTCAATATTTTTTCTTCCTCGATTATATCCTTTTCCATTACAAGTTGAACAAGTTGATTCAAATGTATGTCCTTTTCCATTACATGAAGAACAAGTCGTTTGTGTTTGAATAACACCTAAGAAAGAGTTTTGTTGTTCAATCACAACTCCTTGACCCTTACATCTAGAGCAAGTAACTTTTCCGGTTCCACCTTCCCCATGACAATCTTCACATTTTTCATTCAAATCCAACTCGATGGTTTTTTTGGCCCCATAAACTGCTTCATCAAATGATAAATTTAACCGAACCAAAGTATCTCTACCTTTAGTAGCACGATTATGTGCTCTTCTGCTCCCGCCACCAAAACCAGAGAAACCTCCAAAACTACCTCCAAAAAATTCTTCAAAGATACTTCCTAAATCAATATCATCAGCACTGAAGCCACTAAAACCACCTGACCCAGCCTCAAAGGCTGCATGACCAAATTGATCATATTGTTGTTTTTTTTGCGGATCAGAAAGAATGGCATATGCTTCCCCGATTTCTTTGAAGCGTTCTTCAGCTCCAGCTTCTTTATTCACATCGGGATGATATTGTTTTGCTAATTTCCTGAATGATCGCTTAATTTCTTCTTCGGATGCACCTTTAGATATTCCTAATATTTCATAGTAATCTTTTTTCATTCATTCACCTCTTTGTATATATTTCTAAATTGATTGACTAATTCATCAAAGTATTTAATTGCATCGACATACACTTGATCAGTTTCTAAAGAGATTCCTAAATCACTTAGTATTTCAAGTGGCCATTTTTTGCTTCCTGATGCTAAGAAGTCTAAATATTTATTAATGAAAGATTCCTCTTTATTAATGATTTTACTTGCAACCGATGCTGCGATACAAACGCTTGTTGCATATTTAAACAAGTAAAATGGTCTAAAATAATGGGTTCTAACAGTCCAACCAACACTAGAATTTTCGCCATGAACGACATGATTGCCTAATATTTCTTGTTTGTGTTTCAGCATATTTTCTTGTAGAAATTCAGCACTAATATAATTGTCCTCAAAAATATTATTATGGATGTCATTTTCTAATTCGGCATCATAAATGCATGTAAACAAATTGTTTTTAATCAAATGGAGATTATTATAAATAGCCGCTAATTGTTCTTGTTTGTCTTCACTATTTTTTAAAATATAATCTGAAAGTAAAAATTCATTGGTAAGAGATGCAATTTCAACTAAGAACATATCTGTATTACTTTCATATGAAGGATTCTTTTTTGATAACATTGCATTTGCTGCATGTCCAAGTTCATGAATAATTGTAGAAATAGAATCTAAATCCCCATTATATGTCATTAAAATATTAGGGTGATAATTATAAATATGTGCACAGTAAGCACCACTCTTTTTGCCTTTATAATTTGCAAAATCAATCCAATTATCTTCGAATGCGGTTTTTATAATCGAAGTATATTCTTCCCCAAGAATTGATAAGGATTTTAAAATAATCTCTTTTGTTTCCTCGATTGTATATTCTTTTTTACTTTTTGCTAAAGGAATCGTTAAATCATAAGGATGTAATAAGTCCAATTGCAATACTTCTTTTCTTAATTCTAAATAATTATGAAATGGTTTGATATTGTCTTTTGTTGTCTTAATTAATTGATCAATAATTTTTTCATTGATATTAGAACCTTTTAAAGCAGCCTCTTGACTATTTTTATAATGACGAATTTTTGCTATTTCATTGAAATTTTTCAAATAATTATAATATAAACTTGCAAAGGTATTTTTGTGTTTTTTTAATACCTCAAAGTATTGTTCTGATGTTTTTTTTCTAATATCACGATTCTCGTTCATGATCCATTTACGATAATTGGATGACGTTAATGGTTCACCTTCGATAAAACCATAATCTAATTCACTATCAATTAGCGTATCACAAATGTCTTCATAAGAGTTCATAGTTTGTGTAAGTCTTGATATTAATTCTTCTGTTTCAGCATTTAATGAATGTTCTTTTTCGTGTTGTAATTGCATTAACCAATTATTATATTTAATTAAGTTTTTATTTTCTTTTTGAAACTGTTTCCACTTATTTTTACTTATTCTCATTAAGGTTGGAATAACAAAAGCTAAGTTTATTTCTATTTCATTACCTAAATTATCGATTTTACCCTTTAATTTTAATGATTCTTGATTTGTTGCGTCTTCATCTAATTTAAGAAAAGAATATAATTCCAGAGATAATACTTCTTCTTGAAAGATAAAATATTGATCTAAGAAGTTCTGTAATGCATTACTATTTTCGGCAAAACCAACTTGTTTACTTAATTCTTTTAATTCTTTTTTTAAATTATTAATCTTTAATTCCACGGCTTTCATATTTTTAAAGATATGAGTTAAATCCCATTTCTCATTTTCCGGAACTTCATTCCTGCTTTTATATTGTTTCATTAAGAACCTTTCTTAAAAATATAGTTAAGCCCAAAAGAGGACTTAACTATTTTTTTATTTTTTTTCTTCGTAAGTTGCTTCTTCGACATCTTCACTATCTGTATCTTTAGCTTCTTCAGTTTCTTCACTGGTTGTTTCTTGATTTGCTTTAGCTGCTTCTTCGTATACTTTTGCAGCTAATTTCATTGCTACTTCATTTAGTTCTTCTGTTTGCTTTTTAATGCTATCGATGTCAGTTCCTTCTAATTCAGTCTTCAAACTTTCTATTTTTGCTTTTGCATCTTCTATATCACTGGCATCAGCTTTATCGCTTAAGTCTTCTATCGCTTTTTCAGTTGCAAAGATTAATGAATCTGCATCATTGCGAACATTAACTTCTTCTTTACGTTTTTCATCAGCTTCGCGATTTGCTTCAGCTTCTTTCATCATCTTATCGATTTCTTCTTCAGTTAATGAAGTTGAAGATGTGATTGTAATATTTGCTTCTTTATTTGTTCCTAAGTCTTTTGCTGTAACATTAACGATACCATTGGCATCAATATCAAATTTAACTTCGATTTGAGGGATTCCACGTTTTGCTGGTGGAATGTTTGTTAATTGAAAGTTTCCAAGTGTCTTATTGTCTCCAGCCATTGGTCTTTCCCCTTGTAATACATGAATATCAACAGCAGGTTGATTGTCTGCAGCAGTACTAAATACTTGAGATTTGCTTGTTGGAATAGTTGTATTTCTTGAAATTAAAACAGTCATAACACTTCCAAGTGTTTCAATACCAAGTGAAAGTGGTGTTACATCTAATAATACTAAATCATCAACTTCTCCAGTTAGTACTCCGCCTTGAATGGCTGCTCCCATTGCTACAACTTCATCTGGATTTACACCTTTGTGTGGTTTTTTACCTAATTCTTTTTCCACTAATTCTTGAATATATGGAATACGAGTTGAACCACCAACTAGAATAACTTCATTAATATCTTTTTTAGATAATTTTGCATCTTTCATTGCTTTTCTTACTGATTCAAGAGTTGAATCAAATAAGTCGCGACATAAGTCTTCAAATTTAGCTTTAGATAATTCAATTTCAAAGTGAACTGGTCCATTGTCATTTTGTGTAATGAATGGTAAAGAAATTTGCGTTTTTGCCATTCCTGATAAATCTTTTTTAGCTTTTTCAGCTGCATCTTTAAGACGTTGCATTGCCATTTTATCTTTTGACAAATCAATTCCTTCTTGTTTTTTGAATTCAGCAACTAAGAAATTCATAATTCTTTCATCAAAATCATCTCCACCAAGTTTATTATTACCACTTGTTGATTTAACTTCAAATAAACCATCTCCAAGTTCTAGGATAGAAACATCGAATGTTCCTCCTCCTAAATCATAAACTAAAATAGTTTGTAATTTATCTTGTTTATCCATTCCATAAGCAAGTGCTGCTGCTGTTGGTTCATTAATGATACGTTTTACATCAAGACCGGCAATTTTCCCAGCATCTTTAGTTGCTTGACGTTCTGCATCATTGAAGTAAGCAGGAACTGTAATAACTGCTTCTGTAACTTTTTCTCCTAGATAGCTTTCAGCATCTGCTTTCATTTTTCCTAAAATTTTTGCACTAATTTCTTGTGGAGTCCATTTTTTACCATCTGCTTCAAATTTATGATTTGTTCCCATGTAACGTTTATTTGATGAAATTGTATTTTCAGCATTTGTTACTGCTTGACGACGAGCTGGAGTTCCAACTAATATTTCGCCGTTTTTACTAACTGCTACTACTGATGGAGTGGTACGATCTCCTTCAGCATTTGCAATAACAACAGGATTTCCTCCTTCCAATACTGCAACACATGAATTTGTTGTACCTAAGTCAATACCTATAATTTTTCCCATAATATAAATCACCTTTCCTTATTTACTTACTTTGACCATAGAAGGTCTAATTACTTTATCATTATATGCGTAGCCCGTTTGTAATACTTCAATTACAAGATTAGACTCTACACCAGCTTTTTCTTCAGCAAAGACTGCATCCATTGTATTTGGATCGAATTCTTTTCCTAAACAGTCAATTACTTTAACTCCTTTTTCTTCTAATACTTTTAGAAGTGATGAATGAATCATTTTGAAGCCACTTAAATATTTATTTAATTCTTCATTTGACTCATCAACATTTAATGCTCTTTCAAAATTATCAATAATTGGAAAAATCTCTTTTATTAAGTCTTCTCCTTCATATTTTAATAATCTTGAAATTTCTTCTGTTTGCCTTCTGCGCATATTTTGCATTTCCGCCGTAAGTCTTAGATTTTTTTCTTCTAATTCTTGCATATTTGCAATAAGATTATGCATTTCATCTTGTTTTTTGGAATTCTTTTTCTTTTTTTCTTTTTTTAGCTTTTCAGGTTCTTCTGTCATCTCTTCGATGATATCTTCCTTTAATTCGCTATCCATGTTTATTCCTCGCTTTCATTTAGTTGTTCATTCATATAAGTCAATAATCCAACAACACGATCATATTCCATTCTTTTTGGACCAATAATAGCAATTGTTCCTTCTTCCCCATCTCTTTTATAAGTTGTTTTGATAATAGTTATATTAGAATCAAACTCTGTTTCATCTCCAATATAAATATTAACACCTTTATGATTTGGTTTAGCTTCGATTTTACTAATAAATGTTTCATCTTCAAATTTTGAAGCGATATTTCTAATTTTTTTAACATCATCAAATTCTTTAGCATCAAATATTTTATTTTTACCACCGAAATGAACATTGTCATTTTTTTGATGAAGAAAATCTTGAAATGCTTCCGAAAAAATATTATAAACCGTTTCGTAGTGATCAATTTTTTGACTAATAATTGGTTTGATTTCGAACTCAAGTCTTGCTGAAACATCCACGATTGGTGTTCCTACTAACATTTTATTAATAATTTCACTAGTCTTTACAACTTCAGCAATATTTACTGTGCTTGGAATATAAAATTGTTTGTTTTGAACAATTCCTTTATCTGTACAAACAACAGCAACTATTTTTTGATCGTTAAGAGGAATAATATTAACTTGTTGGAGATTATTTTCTTGTGATTGTTTTCCAAGAACAATACTCGTGTAATTGGTTAATTCACTGATGATTTCTACACATTTTGCTACCGCATCACTTAATTGTAATTCTTGATTTTTGAATATTGTTTGTAACTTTAAAACATCTTCTCCAGTTAATTCTTTTGGTTGCATCAGATGTTCTACGTAAAACTTATATCCGGCTTCACTTGGAATCCGTCCAGAAGAAATATGTTCTTTTTCTAAGAAACCTAATATTTCCAAATCACTCATTTCATTACGAATCGTTGCACTAGAACAATCTAGAATCTCGCATAAAGCTTTTGAGCCAACTGGCTTCATATCTTTAATGTACGATTCGATAATTTCTTTTAAGATAATTTTTTTTCTTTCATCCAAGTTCATCACTTCCTTTGATTAGCACCCTAATCTCCTCAGTGCTAATATTATTATAATCATATGATTAGCACTTGTCAATATATGACTGCTAATTTCACAAAAATTTCATAAAACAAAAAAAGACAGGATTTGCCTTTTAAAATTTTTCATTTATTTTAACATTTGAACCGTCTCATTTTCAATATTATATTGAATAATCAATTCATGTAATGGTCTTGTCATTGCTACATATAATTGATTGAGTTCAATTCCGTTTTTATATTCATTAGCATTTAAGACAATCACTGCATCAAATTCTAGTCCTTTAGAAGTTTTTACACTTAAAGATACGATTTGATCTTTATTGTTTTGACTTAACTCATTAATATACGAAAGATGATATTGTTTACTTAATTTGATAGCATGATCTTCCGTTTTAGTAATGATAGCAATTGATTTATATTCTTTTTTCCATTGTTCTAATTGAACATTAATATCTATTTCATTTACATAAATTGGTTGAAGCCCATGGCGTATGACTGGTTCAGATGTCTTCATATTTAATTTTTCTAAGATTTTATTGGCTTCATTCATTATTTCAACCGTAGTACGATAACTTTTTAATAAGTAATCCATGTGAGGTTTTTGATACAATGATAAGATTTCTTCCCAAGAAGTAATCGTTGGATGTTCAGAAATTGATTGGGCTAAATCGCCAAAGATACTAAAATAGCAATTGGACATTAATTCTTTTAGTAATTGAAAGCGAAAAAAATCGTAATCTTGGGCTTCATCAATTACTGCATGTTTAATTTTTCTATAATCAGTATTTCCTAGAATTCTAATTCCTAAATATAGCAAACCATTTAAATCTTGATCTGTATATCCTACTCGTTTTATTCCATTTTCTTTTAAGAAGTCATTGTATAAAGTTGTAATTTTCTTTTTGATAAAAATAAAATGTTTCTTTAAGTAATTAGTACCTCCGTTAGCTAATTCTTTTTTTAATTTATTATATTCTTTTATATACTCTGTTTTTGATAATAAATTATTTTGAAATTTATTATTTAATTCAATATCTAGAATTTCTAGAATCGTATCTTGTTTATGGCGAATCCTTTTATTTAAATTTTTTATTAAATGATCTGTTTTAATAAAAAGAGCATGATCTTCTATTTCATTCAATATTTTTTTCATATTTATTCCCGAAATAATTTTCGTTTCATTAATATAAAAATCGTTCTCAATTAATTTTTGCTCCAAAGATTTATAATATCGTTTTAATTTATCTTCTAGATTCTCGATTAATGATTGATTATTATTTATTTTTACTTTTTCTTTGATGATTTTTTCGACCAAAGATTGAAAAGTGAAATGCCCAACATGGGTTACATCTAAATCTGGTAAGACATCACTTATATAATCTAAAAAGAAGTTATTAGGTCCAATCACTAAAAACTGATTTCTTTTGATTTGATCTTTATAATTATAGGCTAAATAAGCAATGCGGTGTAATGCTACCGTTGTTTTTCCTGATCCTGCGACTCCTTGCACCAGAGTGTGTTCATATAAAGAATGTCTAATGATTTTGTTTTGTTCACTTTGAATAGAACTAACAATGTTTTTTAAGCGGGTGTCTTTCGTTTTGCCTAAGTATGGATTTAGTAATTCATCACTAGTGACAGTATCAACATCAAGGTATTCAATTAATTTACTATCCTCAATATTATATTGTCGTTTTAATGTCATTTCTCCAGTGAAAACATTTTCATGTGCTTGATATGATGCTTCACCTACATTAGAATCATAATATAAGGATGCAATTGGACTTCGCCAATCGACTGTAATTAAGTTATGGTCTTCATCTGTTACTCCTACTTTACTGATATAACATTGCTCTACTTTTTCAGCTGTTTTAAAATCAATTCGAGCAAAATATGGTTTTTTTAAACTCTCTTTCATTACTCGATGTTTGTTATGATATATTTCTAATAAATCATACATTTCTTGACGATCAGGATTTAATTCCTTAATCAAAGTTTTTTCTCGTTTATCTAAGTAATTAATCACTCGATAGAATTCTTGCGTTATTTCATCTAGTTTTTTTCTTTCAATATCTAATTCGTTCATTGTCCCTCCTTTATTAAATATCTAGATTTTGATGATTCTTTCATAGCTAAATCCCTGATTTAGACAATTAAAAAAATGAAACAATCTCATCAAAGCAAAAATTACGATGCTTGTTTCATTATATTAATAATACGTTGTATTGTCAATTTTCTTTTTTACTAATAATATTTTTTTCTAGATTTATTCATATAATCTTTAACATATATTTCGGATTTTTCAACTTTATGTTTTACGTTTAACATTTCAATCTGAATTTGTTGTAAGATATTTTCGTTAAAATTCACAGTAATCAAGTAAGCTCTAAGTGGATTGTTGTCGATATGAAAAAAGGGCGCTGTTTCTAAAACGACTCCATTGCATAGCTCATATAATCTTTCTTTATGCAAATGTCCACGAATAATAAATTTAGGAAATTTATGTTTTTGTTTACGAGAAAAATCCGCTATTTCTTTATCATAATATTTTGATTTAAGTGTTTTACTGTTAGTTTTTGAGCGTGATGAAGAAAAAGGATGATGAACTACTATTTGAATATTATTTAATAAGATATCATTTATTTCATAGCCTAAATGGATAAAGTCTTTTCGATACATAGAAAATAATTTAATAAAATCAATACCTTCTGCTTTTAGTGACCGATAATCGTGATTACCACTTAAAAGATAGATTGGTTGCTTTTTTATTATGGGAAGATTTTCAGCGACATATTGAATATTTTCTTCAGTATTTATAAATTTTGCTGAATTAAAACTTGGATCTATTTCATCATAATTGCCTTGGATTAAATCTCCTGCATGAATAATCGCATCCACTTCTTCTTCTGAGGCAAAATAGAGTAATTCTCCAGCCTCTTTAATCGCGTCATTTTCCATCCCAAAATGGGTATCAGAGAATACTAACATCACAAATTTTTCTTTGATATTAAATATGGGCGTTTTTATATCAATATTATTTTTAATATGTGTAGCTGTTTTATCTAAGAATAATGTCTTATTTTCAAACGCTATTAAATAACCGCAATTTTTAAGTTGCCAAATAATTTGATTTACTTCATAATTGCTTAAAGATAAGATTTTTTCTAATTCTTGGTAGGTCGTTCCTTTATATAACATTTCAATGATTTGTTCTGTCTTTTTATGCATATATATCTTCATCTTCTTTTGATATGTTATTATAATTTACTTTTCTTGAAAAAACAAGATAAAAATCTTAGATATTCTCTATTTTTAATATACAAAAAGATACTATCAAATAGTATCTAATTCAATATAAAATGTTTCTTTTATCCTTAATTTGATTTTTTTGTATCATTAAGTAAAATATTCGGATTTTTTTCTTGAATATGTTTTTTAATTTCATTACAAAACCGTTCTGCATTACTATTTGTTTTGCTATATCTACAAATGATAATATTCTTGCCATTTTCATTTTTTATCATCACAGTATAATCAGTAACGCGATTGTATTTATCTTTTGATTCGACAACACCAACCCATAAAATATCTTCATATTTAATAAATTCAAAAGCTCCTGCATAATAAATAACAAAATGATCTGTTAAAACAATTTTTCCTTTTTCATAAGGATTGTCTTTTTCTTGATCCCACTCTTTTTGAATTAAAACATAATCTTCTTCTGAAGCATTTTTAATATTTTTCTTTGTTCTACTTAGATATCCTTTTATTACAATGAAACCGGAAAAGCCACTCAGACTTAAGACCATAAAGATAATATTAATTAAGATAGTACTATTACTCCCTGTAACAGTTGCATCTAAATAAATATCCCGGAATATTTCTGTAAACTCAGAATCGTTGGTAATTTGATTATCTTTATTTAATGAATTATATTTTCTAATCGCTTCTTCTTTTAGTTCATTTGAAACTTTTTTCGTAACAACAGTCAAATCATAAATTTTAGTCGAATTCGCATAACGAAGAACCTTACTAGAGTCACTTGGTTTGATTCGTAAAATATAAGAATGTTCTCCATTTGAAATCATGATAAACTGATGATCACTATCCTTTAATTCATAAGACATTTTTGATCCTGTTTTATTTACATTCAAATTGGCAATTTTATCTACAACATTTTTTTCATTTATAATTTCATTTATATCTTTTTTATTATTCAATTGATTATTATTTAGCGTAATATTTCCAAATAAAATACAAAGAGAAAGAATTCCTACTACTAAACTAATTAAAAGATATTGTTTCTTTTTGTCAATTATTTT
>Ga0153938_1000263_pt1 | contig 20664 bp, 24 predicted proteins | sample TSNY022MetaG_FD_104740 | JGI IMG/M metagenome (GOLD analysis project Ga0153938, IMG submission 104740) | Attine ant fungus gardens microbial communities from New Jersey, USA - TSNJ022 MetaG | ecosystem: Host-associated > Fungi > Mycelium > Unclassified | place: USA:New Jersey: Brendan T. Byrne... | reverse complement strand
TTCTTTTTTGTTGTGTCCATGATGGACGAAATTCTGCTCTTCATACCTTTTTTACCTCCATTAAAATTAGTTGATAACGCTGTTTTTAGCTTAGACTGGTATTTAACCACACCAATAATTGTTTCGCTGTATTGTTGTCGCATATCCGCATCCGTGCTTCGTACTACCTCTGTGTCGCAGGATATTTCACATAGCACGTCAATAGCTTTTGCCATTAGGTAGACAATGGGATTAAACCAATGTATAGCGGTCGCAATCAACACTAATGATTTGTAATACAGGTCTTTCCGCTTATAGTGTACAAGCTCATGTTTGAGGATAAAGCGGAGTTCATCTTGTGTAAAATCTGCTTTCGGCAATAGTATCTGTGGATTTACAAAGCCAATCATCATGGGACTGCCAATGCTCGAACACCGATAAAGGTTAATTTGCGCGGATATTCCCATTTCAAATTTTAGGCTTTGTAGTAAAGTAACAAGTTGTTCGTCCGTAATGTTTTCACTCCACCGCTTGACCATCTTTACAAAGCAATAATGCTTTATAACGTGATAAGCAAGGAAAGCAATCACTCCAGCAAGCCATACCGCCGCCGCAATCTGCCACCATGAAATACTCGGTAAAGCAGGGGGGAGTGCAGTATTTCCAAACGGGACAGTTATAGGTGTTCCGTTTCCTATCTGAATGATAGGCGTTACAGTTCCACTCGGTACATCTACTTTGATAAAAGCGTTATTGAATTGTGGACGAAATGGAATAATTAACCAAATTACAACAATCAGCCATGCGTAATAGCGTCCCTTTTCAGAATAACGCTTTGCAAAAAGCGGCGTAACTGCCATGTAAAAGAGGGCAAGCGCCGACATGGTAACGGAACAAGTCAGCAACATAACCATAAAACTTTGCATACTAACCCCTCCGCTCTTTCGCCCATTGTAGCAACTCGTCAATATCCTTGTCGGTCAATGCTTCTTCATCATACAGGGTATTGACAAAATTGATAAATGAATTGTCGTGAAACTGTTTCATAAAATTGCCCGTTTCAAACTTTAGGTAATCCTCCTTGCTTACCAATGGGAAATAGGTTCGCTCCTTGCTGTTTTTCTCGGTATGCAGGAAACCGCGCTCGACAAGCCGCAACATAAGAGAAATAACCGTCTGGGCTTTCCATTCCCTTTCTCGTCCTAACTGCTCCATAATAACGTTGGTCGTTATGGGCGGTTCATTCGCCCATACCACTTTCATGATGTCAAACTCCGCGTCCGGCAGTTTTTTCATCCTTTCCATAGTGTCAACTCCTTTCAAGACAATTGTCTACATTGATATTCTACACCCGCCTTAAATGAATGTCAAGTGTCTTTTGAAAAATATTCTACATTTGCAGAAAATATTTTAACCGGGTTGTTATAACGGGAATAGCACGTTGCCGTTAAATGCGCCAAATACAAGGTTTCCGCTAAACGGCAAGCAATTCAAGTGGCTTGCCACTTGAATAATGCTTGTTGGAGCTTGCGCCCCAAACCCGCAGACTTCGGGTCAACTTGACCCGAAGTGGCGTCGCTTCGCTCCTTGTTGTTGCGTCATTCCGCTATCGCTCCATTTCCTTGTTTTTCTCTCTGCCGACAATGCCGAGCAGATGGTCTATGTTCGCCTTGACCGCCACGACCTCCCGCATATCTTTTTGGGCGGCGCGGTAATCGGAATATCCGGTTTTTTTCGCCGCCGTCAAGGTCTGCCATTCGCCTTTGAGCGCGTCCATTTTCAGGAGCTTTTCACCATGTAATAATTCTTTCATGGTAGCCTGTGCCGCCCTGTAAACGGCTATGTCAGCTTCATGCTCCGCGAGATATTTATTACTGTATTTCTTCGCCTTGTATTCCTCGAATACGGGGCGTGTCCGGGCATAATCCGCAATCGCCATTTTCAACTCGGCGTTGCGTTTCATAGCCGTTTCGGTCTGCTGTAAATTATCCCCTGTGCTGTGCATACGCGCCGCCGCCGTTTCCGCTTTTGCCGCCAAGTCCTCATATACAAGCAGATTATTTTCCTGTAAATATTGGAGAGCCGCCGCCATCTGCTTTAAGTTATACACAGTCGCCCACTTCGCATACGCCGCGCCCTTGCCCTGCTTCATTTTTTCCTGTATGTCGATTATCAGATTGACCTTGCGGGGAACGGCGGGGACGGCGCGTCTTTCCGTGAGTGGGGCGCGTCCCTCGATAACGGCGCGTATGTCCTCTATGCCGTAGCCGTCCCCAAGTGTGGACGAGCGCAGACGGGTAAACCGTTCCTGTCCGTAATCGGGAGCGCGGAACGATAACACACCGCCGCGCCCCCATTTATGCTCAAATCCCGCCGCCGCCAATGCCGCGAGAAAAGCGTCAAAATCCTCCGGCTTATCAAACAGGGCATTGTCAATCACCGCCCTTAACCGTTCTTGAAATGTCGGCGGCTTTTCACCGCCGAGCCATTCGCCGTAATGCTTGAATAGCCTTTTGCTGTGCTGTTTCGGATTGACGATAACGGATAAATTATGCTCTATACAGATAAGGTCGGACAGCCGCCGAACGTGGAACGCCGAGCCGATAAAGTTATGAAACTTGCGGGTGCTGTCCTCTGCGGTTGCGTTGTAATAAATATGATTATGCAGATGTCCCTTGTCGTTGTGGGTGCAGACGAAAAATTGATACTTTCCTTTCGTCCACCGCATAGCCGTTTCATAGCCTATGCGTTGTGCTTCTTCAACGGATATTTCACCGGGCGGGAACGCTTGTCGTATCTGAAAAAACAAATGCCCCTTTTCGGCGGAGCGTCCCGTTACCGCTTCATATTGATTTTTAACAAGCATAAATTCGGCGTGTGCCGTTTCGGGTTCGCAAAGATAGGAAGATACCGCCGCGCATTTTTTCGGGTCAAGCCCGTAATCGAAACGCTCCCGCATGGTCTGTACGGCGGATAAACCTTTCGCCGTCTTATACGGCTTTATGTATGTGGTCGCCACAGCTTGACCCCCTTTCGTGTTTTTCAACACTTCGGGTCAAATTGACCCGAAGTTGTTATGTCGTAATAAAGTCTTTCAAAGCGTCGTTTAAGTTGTCGAGCTTGTCAATCAGCCACTTGGCAATGGCGGGAAGTCCCACCGGGGAAATGAGGAACGCAATGACCGCGAACACAATCCCGCCTGTGGTCTGCCCCATGATGAACAGCACAAGTGCCATCAGCCCCGCAATCCCCGAAACATACTGCAATAATGTTTCAGCCCAACAGAACAGGAAAATCAATAACGCCCACGAAACGGTCAGCACTACCACGAACGGCGCGGCGATAATTTTCAAGATAATACGCATAAAATAACCCTCCCTTTTTGTGATAAAATATAGGTATATCCTATGTATATATTATATCATTGGGGGTTTTCCGGGACAAACCGGAAACGCCAAAATCGAGAGCTTGCGGTTCTTGACCCGAAGCTGTTACGCTTGAATAAGACTTGATAATGTGATATACTTGAATTCATCTTTGGGCGATAAAGTGAGCAAACAGTATTTATATTTTCGGGGTGTATATAAATGAATCGTAAAAGTAAAAACTTCAAAGAACAAGCAGGTATCGCGATAGGGGCGATTATAGGTTTTGTAATTGGTCTTTTAACGGGTTTTCCGTTAGGAGTTATTTGGATAGCTGTTGGGTCTTTACTCGGAGGGGGTATTGTGCATTTAATAACAATGCGTAGAAATTAAGCATTATTTTCATTCGCCTTTTATTCCAAAAATGAACAAACACTTCGACTTCGGGTCAAGTTGACCCGAAGTCTGCGGCTATGAAAAAAGCGGGGAGCAATCGGCATAATTCCGACGCTCCCCGCGTTTCACATCTTCACTATATCCGCAAGCTGTTTTATTAAATCCGACAACGGATTCCACAGCGCGGCATAGTCGCGCTGTAACGCCGTTAGTTCCTGCGGATATATGCCGCCGTATGTGTTTACGTTTATGGCAATCTGATTGAGGTTGTTTGAACACCGCCGTTGCAGGGAAACAATCTCTTTCACGGGGGACAGGTCAACGTGAAGCACATACCCATTCAAAGCCATTTTGCGGACGAACGCCGCCATGTTTTTTGTCCTCGCTTCGCTCATGCGCTCTTGTATCAAATCATATTCAGTCTGTGATACCCTCACATACAGGGGAATATCGCGGGCGCGTTTGGGTTTGCTCACCGTTCAAGCTCCCTGCTCCGCTTCTTCTCGGTCGGCGGCTTCACGCGGTCAAGCGGTTTGTCCTCCGGGTCGGGGACGGGCGCAGGCGGCAAATTGTTAATTATGCCGTCAATCATATTCGCGTTTGCTTCTTCGGATAATTCCCGGTTTTTATTCGGGTTTTCCTTTTCGTTCATAATATAATCCTACCTTTCATCACGGTTTTGTTTTTTATCCGTTACCGGAGCTTCGCCTCGCTCAACCTTTTTTGCGGCTTCGGCAAGCTGTTCCATAATCGGCTTCGGGGCGGTCTGCGCCTGTTTATTCTTCGCTATCACAAAATCGAAGTTGTCGGGGGCAGGGCGTAATTCGTAATCATATATTTGTTTTGCCGTCAGGGGCGTGTCATAGACAAGATAGCCCCACGCCTTGAATTGTCCCTGCTCAACATCCTCCCGCTTATCAAAATTTTCAAAGCGGACGGGTCCGTTTTCCGTTTTCGGGAACGTGCCAATGTCAACAGGTCGCTGTGTCGAGTAATATTTATATGCGTCTTTTTCAGACAATCCATATTGCTCTTGATACTCTACAATGCGATTTTCATAATCCCTTGTCGCCGTGTCCTTACTCCCGGCGTAATGCCCCCAATAGTAATACCGCGACCCGTTTTCGTCCTCGGTAAACTGCCAGGTCACAAACGGGTCGGGGGCGTTAGGGTTTTCGGCAAGGGCAAAGCCCCGGTTATTCTCAAAGGTAACGGCGCGTTGTATCTCATAACCGTGTACCGTTTCTTTTTGGTTTTTGTCGTCCATATGATAATCCTTTCAATAAATGTTAGAATTTACTGCCCGAAAACGGGGGCGGGTAATACGATAACATTACCCGCCCGGTTTCGGAGTCTGAAAAGCCTGTATTTGCGCGGGTTTTTTCGGGGCAAATTCTAACTCCCGCCCCGTCTTTCCCGCATATATCCGCGCTGCTGCCGCTTCTTCGCTTCGTCCGCGCAAGCGTCCGAACAATACGCCTGTTTGCCGTTTACGGGGAACGCTTCGCCGCAGAGGGCGCAGGGGCGCGTTTCCACCGCCGCGCCGCCTGTTAAAACGGCTTCAAGCACGGGTTCTGTCGGCAATACCGCGTTGCGGAAATATTTACACATCCCCGTATTCGTATATGCCACGCCGTAAAACATATAACAGTCGCCGTCTAAAAGCAGACAGCCGTATTCATGGTCGTAATTCGCGCATAAATCCTTGACGAGCTTTCGGATTGCGGCGCGTTCGGCGCGGGTCAGTTCACGGTGTATGCCGTCCGTCATGGTTTTAACTTCGGGTCAAGTTGACCCGAAGTCCTTCGCGTAAGGTTTAGATTCATTCTTCGTCCCCGCTTTCCCCGTCCTCGTCCCACGGCGGCGAATCGTCGCCCTCGTCCTGGTCGCCCCAATCGGCGGTATCGTCGTTTTCCGTATCGTTCATAGACGGGTCATATTCGTCGCTGTTTGCCGCGCCCTGCTGTTTAGGTCGGTATATCTTGAAGTACCAACCCGCGCCGCCGCCGGCAATGACAAGTATTCCAACGACTATATACATACCCATATTACCGCCCTGCGGCTGTTCCGCCGGGGGCGGCGTTTCTGTCGGCTGTTCGGGGTTGTCTGTCGTAGTCGGCGGGGGTGCTACTGTGCCGCCCTGCGGCGGCTTTGGGTTTTCCGCGAGTGCCATTAAATCGTCTACGGTAACGGCGTTAAGGAAATACACGTTATCCGCGTTTCGCTGTTTATCAATGACAAGATAAAAAACGTGTTCATCGGGCGTCATAATCGTGTAGAAAATCTTGCCGTCCGAGTCGGTGGCAATGTCAATGACCGTGCCTGTACCGGATGGGGTAAAGGGGCGCGGCGGGGTTTCGGGATAATCCGTGACAGGCGCGGACGGTATTTCTTCATCATCCGGGGTTTCCTCGGAGATAATCGTTTCATCCGGTATTTCATCCGGGTCGGCATATGCGTATGCCGTCACGCCCAAAAGCGGGAGCATAAAAAAAGCGGCTAACGCCGCCGCAATCAAACGATATTTCATCTGTATATTACCCTCCTTTTTACCTTAACTATAATTAGCGCAATCACGGAAAGCGCGGAGAGAGCCGCCGCAGTTATGCAAAGTTTCTTTTTCATTCGTTTTCATCCTCCTTGTCTGTATCGTCATTTTCGGGTACAATGATTTTAGGTTTCGCAGACTTCGGGTCAACTTGACCCGAAGTTGAAAGGGCGGCGGGAACGTCCCCGCCTTTGAGGGATTGCAGAATAGCGGCGAGGTCGTCAAGGGGTATGCTCAACCCGCGCACAATATCAACAATCTCCATATTTTCAAGCTCGGTGCGCTTTGTTTCCAATTCCTTTATCCGGGCTTGCTGTTCCATAAGACGCTCCCGCGCCTTGTCAATTTCGGTTTGCACCTTGCTTCTTTTTGTTGCTGCCATGAAAAAATATCCTCCTTTTATGGTCTGCCAAAAGCAAAAAAGTGATTTTGCCAGTAGGCGGTATTGATAGAAACATAGCCTATGGGGTTTCCGCAATGTACCATCATTCCGTCCCCGACATATATTCCCACATGAGAAACGCCGGGGGTGTCGTAAGTACCCACGAAAAACACAAGGTCGCCGGGTTTCGCGTTCGCCGCCGACACAGGGGTGCAGATATTGTATAGCCCCTGCGCTCCGAGCCGCCCCACGCTCCAGCCGCTATGATTGAGTACCCACGACACATAACCCGAACAGTCGAAAGACGTTGACGGGTTCGACCCTCCCCATACATAGGGATAACCCAAATACTTGTTTGCTTCCGCTATCATAGCGGCAAAGACTTCATTTTCCAAGTATTCGGGCGGTATGTCGTAAGTTTCAAACTCTAAAATTGTTGACGCTCCGGGGTACAAGTGGACAGGGAACAGGTCGGGGCGGTTGCCGAGTGTAGCCATATACAGCGCGTAGCGGTTTAACTGTTCCTCACTCATAATGTAAACGGGCAAGTGCGAGAGGTTGAAGTTTTCCAATGTAACCGTGCAAATGTAATAATTGTAATAGACGGTTTCCGAATGGCTGTTGCCTTCCTCGTCCGTCCATGAATCGGTGTAGCTTCTCACTTCCACGACAACCGTTTCCGTCAGGGTGTACTGCATATCAAAGAGCATGGATAGCGTACCCTGCACCTCTGCGAGCGTCCACGCTCCCTCATGCCACGCGCTTAAAATGGAAATCAGCACATAGGGGTCATGTTCTATTTCGTCAAGGTTAAAATGATACTCGTCATAGCCGGGGTTTAAGGTCGCGTAGTTGTCGAGCCTGTATTGTAAATCAACTTCCATACCGGCATAGGCGGCTTCTGCCGCAATCATTTCCGCGTCCTCGGACGGATATGTGCTTGCCCCGACAGCGCCGCCCAAACCGCTAAACAGGGTGAGCGTCATTGCCGTGCAGGATTGCACAATAACGATAATCAGAAAGCACATTGCGAGAATCAGCATTACTTTGGGATTTTTCTTGACGAAGTTCACGGCGGCGCGTCCGATTTTTGCTGTAACCGAAGCTGTTTCTTTACCCGCTTTTTTCGCGGCTTCATTCGCTTGTTTTTGGAATTGCTTTTGAATCCGCTTTTTGTGCAAATGCCGTTTGAGCGCGTTTTTCTTCAGCTCCGGGTTTTCCTTTGCCATTTCGCGGAAACGGTAATCCGCGTTTGCCTTGATATTTTTACGCTCCGCTTTTTTAACGCGCCGCGCAGGGCGGGTGCGTATGCGCTTCTTAACATGACGAACGGCGAAACGCCCGGCGCGTTCTCCGATTATCTCGGCATTGTGCGCCGCTTCTACGCCGACATTATCACGCTCGACCTCTCGGATTTTGCCGTGTATTTTCGCCGCGACTTCGTAACCCGCCGCCTGTGATAGTTTTTTCCCAATACCGGGCGGCTTCTGCGGTTTCTGATTTGCCAGTTTTTCGCGGGCATTATCTAACTTTACGCCGCTTTTGTCGGCGCGTAGCTTGGATTTGTCAAGCCGACTGTCCTCACGCGCCGCCGCCTTTTCCTCTTTGGTCTTGGGCTTCGACTTCGGGTCAACTTGACCCGAAGTCCCCGGCGGCGGGTCGCGCCGCAGTCTGTCGGACGGCTTCGCCGTTTTGCTCTCCTGTCGGAATTTGCTTTTTTTATCCGCAGGGGCGGCGGGCTTCGGTTTCTTCTCCATATCATTCAGCCCCCTATCCGTTCGCGGGCAAGCAAGCAATATTCGGGATTAAGCTCCGCGCCGATATAGCGGCGGTTCAGCCGTTTCGCTGCAAGCCCCGTTGTGCCGCTCCCGAAAAACGGGTCAATGACAATTCCTTTTTCGGGGCAACCCGCCAGTATGCAGGTTTCCGCTAACTTCGGCGGGAACGCCGCGAAGTGCGCCCCGGAATACGGGACGGTGTTAATGCGCCATATATCCCGCTTGTTCCGCAGGGGCGATATATTAAACTCGTTGTATGCCCCCGCCGCCCTCGGCTTGTTTATCGCCTGTACGTTCCCTTGCCCCGGCACTTCGTCGGCGTATTTGTGGAACGCGCCGCGCCCCGCTTTCAGCCGCGCCGCCGTGTTCGCCGCTATCGGTTCGGATATTGCCAAATAATCAAAGTAATATTTCTTTGATTTTGTCAGCAAAAAAATATGCTCGTAGGAACGGGCGCATCTGTCGCGGACGCTTTCGGGCATGGGGTTTGCCTTTTCCCAAATAATGTCGTTGCGTAAATACCACCCGTCGGCGCGGAGGGCGAACGCCAAAAGCCACGGTATGCCGATTAAGTCCTTTGGTTTACAGCCCTGTACCTTTTGGGTGATTGAAACATGGTCGCCCGTTCTGCCGTTTGGATATTTCGGGTCGGCGTACCCGCTTTTATTGCCTGTCCCGCAGTAGGTGTCGGAAATGTTCAGCCAAAACGTACCGTCAGGGCGCAGGACGCGGAGCAGTTCACGGAATACGGCGGTCAGCCGTTCTATGTACCGCTCCGGGGTTTCTTCGCGCCCGATTTGTCCGTCCATGCCGTAGTCCCGCAAGCCATAATACGGCGGAGAGGTAACACAGCAATGCAGGCTGTTATCGGGCAGGGAGCGCAGGGCGTCCAGACAGTCCATGTTGTAAATAACGTCTGTTTGCAACTTCGGGTCAAGTTGACCCGAAGTCGCTTTACCCGGATTTGTTTTCATCTTTCAAGTCCTCCGGGCGCGTAGTCAATAAGCGGTATATTTCGGTATTTTTAGGGAAACGGTCTACAAAAGGAATTGTTGTGTTTCCATAGAATAAAAGTCCTTCACCCGACCCGCTGTGCGTAACGTAGCTTAATTGATGTGATGATATGCCGAGTTGTCGGGCGAGAATTTCCCTGTCACCCGCCGCCTGTGAAAGCAGTACCATAAATTCAGAGTTTTCCAGTATATTTTCGATTTCTTTTGACGCTAAAAGGTCTTTTACGTTTTGGGTCAAGGCACTTGGGACGCACGCTTTTTTGCGTAACATTTTCCATATCGCCACAAAATACGAGGCGGTCAGCGTGTCGCGGAGCAAAATGTGAAACTCGTCATAGTAGCACCATGTAAAAATGCCGCGCTGAAAATTATCGTCCACAACCGTCAATGTCAATTCATTGGTAACGTGCATTGCGATTTTCCGTAGGGACGCGCCGAGCTTTTTCAGCACAATGCAAGTTACGCGCTTATCAGTAGATACATTGGTATGGTTATTAAACACGTTGAGCGAGCCGACACAGTATAGTTCAAGCGCGGTGGCAAGCCGTTTCGCTTCCGCTTCGGGCTGTCCCTTTAACAGTTCGTACAAGTCCTGTAACGTCGGCATGACCGCAGTTTCCGGGTTTTTCATAAAGTCCATGTAGACAAGGCGAGTACAACGGTCTATGACCGTCCGCTCTATCGGCTGTAATCCGTCCTTGCCGCCGACAACAAGCTCCATGAGGGACAAAATAAAATCCGCTTTGAGTGCAAGCGGATTTTCCTCGTCCGTTTCGGTCAGCTTTATGTCCATAGGATTTATATGGTGCGAGCTGTCGGGCGATATTTCTATGACTTCGCCGCCGAGCCGCTTTACAAGCGGCGCGTATTCGCCCATTGGGTCTACAATCAATATCCTGTCGGAAGTGGCGAGGAAAACATTGATTATTTCCCTTTTCGCGGAAAAGCTCTTGCCGCTCCCCGGCGTTCCGAGATATAGCCCGTTGGGTGCTTTAAGACGCTTGCGGTCAGCCATAATGACGTTGTGGGAAAGGGCGTTCATGCCGTAATACAGCGACCCGCCGCCCATGCGTAGCTCCTGCGTCATAAAGGGTACGAAAATCGCCGTACTGCTTGTAGTCATACCGCGCTGTATCTCTACCGCGTTATGTCCGAGTACAAGGCTTGACATATACCCGGCTTCTTGTTGAAAATCTAATCTTTTGAGAGCGCAGTTATATTTTTGGCAGATACCCGCCACGGTGAAAATATCATTTTCCAAACGCTGTCGCGTCGGCGCGGTGTTTACAATCGTGAATGTCAGTAAAAACATTCGCTCGTTGCGGCTTTGCAAGTCCGCTAAAAGCGCCGCCGCGTCCTTTGAAAAGGTTACAAGGTCGGGCGGGAGTATGTCTATATCGTAACCGCTCCGCGCCGCTTTTTTCTGCTCGTCCATTTTCATTTTATCAATGTCGGTCAGCTTTGCTTTAATAGTTTTAATCGCTTTCATCTGGTCTACGGTGTTGATGTGCATGGTTACGGTCATTTCCGCGTCCACTTCTAAAAGCTCCGCAAGCAGGCGGTCGGACAGCTCCGAAGCCATGATTTGCAGATACGAAGCCGCACCCCACGCCGCGCCCGTATGGAATACGCGGCTCTGCTTGAAGTCAAAGGAGGTCGGGGCGATAAAGTCTTTTGTACTCATGCCGGTTTTGGGTATGTCAGCCCATGAAAATGCTAAATTGCCGCGCCAGCCGGGGTTTAACTGCCTGTGCAGTACCTCTAACCGCTCATAGCCGTTAAGGGTACGGGCGGCAACGCCGAGCTTCTTGAAGTTCGCCGTTATGTCGCTTTCTATCCGCTCCATGCGCGGGCGGGCTTCGGCAAGGGACGCGGCGGGAAGCCCGAACGTGATATATTTTGAGCGCGTTATACCGTTGTTGCTTTTGGCAATCTGTGCTTTGAGCATATCGGTAAACTCGGCGCGTATGCTGTTGTAATCATCGTTCTGCATGGGTATGTTCACCCTGTACCGCTTATTTGAGCGGGAGCGGTGATTGATGAAGGACAACTGAAACGGCAGGGCGCTGTCAAAATAATTGAGAAACGCGCAGTAACCGTCAAAGATTGCCGATTGGTCGTCATTGGACGCAACCGAATAATTTATATCGTCATATTCGATTGTCTTAGTGTAATATCCGTCCCGTACCCGGCAAACGCCGTCTTGGAGCATTTCGCGGTAGGGAATAGTCTGTTGAGCCGTTCGCGGTATACTGCTTTTATGCTTCGCGCTTCGCGGCGGCTGTTTCGTCTTTTTTATCTGTGACAATAGTTTCTTCCTCCTTTGTCAGAATGGCGTATATATTTTCCGTCCTATACGGGCGGGGTCCCGGTCTGATGAAAAAGACGCGGATTATATTCCGCGCCACCTTTTCAAACGGCAGGCCGTCGCGCTCGTACATGGCGAAAAAGAAAAACGGGAGCATGAGCGCAATCATCAAAAGCATTGCCGCGCTGTTGCCTATCGCGGAGCGCGTGAACAGGTAGGTCGGAACGCCGATAACCGCCGCGCCGCCGAATGAAAGTAATTGACGTTTCGTGAGATTTAACGCGACTTTCGTTTTAATTCTGCTTAAATCGTTGGGTATATTTACATAGGGCATGGGTTAAAAATCCTCCTTTCGCTAAAAAAGCACTTCGGGTCAAGTTGACCCGAAGTGCTATCGTTCATCATGGGCGGGCGCGGTTTTTGCGGGCGGCACATGGACGCGCCCGTTTTCCCGCGAACGCCAGTACCCGGGGTGATTCCTCCGCAGGGCAGCGTTTATATTTTCCACAAACGCCGCCCTGTTTCTTACGCGGTCGGGTATATCCCACAGCTTCTTGTCGAGCAGTTCACGCAAAACAATTTCTTCGTCCGCGTCCTGTTCAAAACAGATAAAGCCGTTTTTCCGCTGTCCGTACCTTCGGGCGGCGGGGGATAAAAACTCCTCAATCTCCCGCGCAACCATAGTCCCGCCGTGTTCGGGCGTATATATGAGGAACACGCCGGGGCATAAAATATCGCAAAAATCAATCATGCCCCACGGCGAATCCTTCGGCGGCGCAAATATTTTCATCATTCCCTGTCCCCGCGCTTTTTTTCGCCGTTCTCTTTCGGGGGCAGGGCGGCGTTGTGCTTTTCCGCTTCTTTCGCCGCCTTTGCCATCTGGTCAGCCATACGCGACGCGGCGGGCGCGGAGCGCATTTTTTCGGCGCGTTCCATTAAAACCTCCACCGCGTCATAATGCGCGGACAAAACCGCCTTGTTGAAATCGTCCCTCATATCCTTGTCAACGTGTACCGTACTGCGGTAGCCCGTATTGCTTGTTTTGTCGGGCTTGCTCGGCATACCGACAAACAGTTTCCCGTCCTTGTCCGCAAGGATTTTGAAATCGTCTATCTTTATGCCGCCGATTTTTACGCTTGCGAAACCGTACAGATTGCCCTGCGGCTCGACGGGTCGGGCAGTTATTTCCATCTTCGGCGGCGCGTCAGTTATCGCCGCCGCGTCAGTGGTTGGGTTATCAGCCATGTTGTCAAACTCCTTTCCACTTCGGGTCAAGTTGACCCGAAGTTGTCTTTTTTTAATGCGACCCGAAAATACTTTTACTTACGCTCCCCGTCTTAAACAGGGTATAGCACAGCAGAACGGTATAGCCGATTGCGCCCCATATCGCGCCTATCGGGTCGCCGCTTATCGCTATTGATTGGACAAGCACCGCGTAAATCGCCACGCATACCATAATCAGCAAGCCTTGAAAGCCCACGGCAAGCAGGGATTTGAGGTAGTTAAGACCCATTCCCGACATTTCGCGGTTCGTTAAAGTTGCCATAGGCAGGGGTGCTAAACTGGTGAGGATATATATTTCAATCATTCTGCCATACACGATGATGAAAACCACGATATTCAAAGCAAGCACGATAATCTGTATAAGGAATGACTGCAACCACAAGCCGAGCAGGGGTCCAACGTCCATTGCCATCAGCTCTGCTTCAAGCGTCGCCATCATGCCCGGAGTTATCGCCGTACTGCCGGAGATTACCCCCGCCGCGTTGTTTACAACGTGTTGTGATACGTCGAAAATCCCCATTACGATATTGAATGTGTTGGTAAGCAACAGCACCGCAATCATGGTTTTGAATACCCATTTGAAAAAAATCCATGTGTCAATTTGATGTAAATTGTTTTGGTCTATGATTAGCTGTATAAGCTCCCATGTCATTACGAAGGTGAGCAACAGCCCCGCAATCGGCAATACCACCGTTTCGGAGAGAGTCCGTATAAGGGCGAAAACGCCGGGGTTAAATGCCCCCGGCGTCGTGCCCACGGTTGCCGCTATCTCTCCGACTTGGGTGTTCACGTTGTCGAACAAGCCGCCGAGGTTGCCCATGATACCGTCAACGAGCAAGCCTTTCAGCCAGTCCATTATCCAGTCGGTGAGAAATCCCATTTATTGACCTCCGATTAAAACAGCGTAGAGAGCATGGGTACGAGGGTCATGCCGAGCATAATTACGCCGCCCCCCGCCATGAGCTGTTTCATCCCCTGCGATTTCGCGCCTGCGTTGTCCGAGCCGTAGCCCTCCAAAAGATTGATAACGCCCCAGACAGCCAAGCCCGCGCCGAGCGCGACAACGAGCGTTTGAAGCGTTGTTACTGCGCTTGTGAAAAATCCCATAGTTTAATCCTCCGTTTTTTTATTTGGGGTCTTTGCCCCGTGAAATGAAAAAAGCCGCCAATCGGCGGCATATGCTTCGGGTCTTACATCATCACTTCGGGTCAAGTTGACCCGAAGTCCGAACGCCCGAAGTTTACGCAAAAGCGTCCGGGTCGTCTATATCGTCATAATTGAGAATGTCCTCGTCCTCGTTTATGGGAGTATCGTCAACCGCGTCCGCTTCGTAAACCTTAAATAAATCGTTCGGCTTCACTTTCAATTTTGTACTGATTAGCTCCGCCGGGTCGAAAGCGTTTTTCTTGTCCGCTTCCGCCGTGTGCTTGAAATTAGGGTGTTTCCGTAAATCGTACTTGGGCGAGAAAAAAGGGCGCAAGCCCCGTAACTGCAAAATGCACTTGTTCCCGTCCATTGTCGTGAGTTCGTCAACCGTCATTAGCTCCTTGCCGAGCCGCTGGGTGTTCTGCCCGTAGCTTTCCTGTTGCCCCCGCGTTCTGCTCTCGGTCTGCATGGAAATTGTTTCTTTACCTAACGCTTCCGAAAGCTCCTTGACCGTGGTGTGTTCCCGCCCACCGAGAAAAATCACGCTGTCCATATTCCCCATAATTGTTTCCGCATGGTCTTTGTAGAGGGCTTTGAGTTGCGACTGCGCCTGTAAAAACAGGCACAGGGATATTTCGCGGGAGCGTATGACGGCAACCAATTTTTCCAAGTTCGGCACTTGCCCGGTGTTCGCCGCTTCGTCCCATAATATCCGAACGTGGTGGGGCAGTCTGCCGCCGTACTTGTTATCGGCGCGTTCGCACAGTAGGTTGAACATCTGCGAAAAGGCGAGAGCAACGATAAAATTAAAGGTCGGGTTTGTGTCGGAGATAATAAAAAAGGCGGCGGTTTTCCTGTCGCCAATCCTGTCAAGCTCCATATCATCATCGCTCATAACTTCCCGCAGTTCAGCTATATCAAAGGGCGCAAGCCGCGCCCCACAGCTAATTAAAATTGACTTTGAGGTTTTGCCGGACGCGAGCTTAAACTTCTGGTACTGCCGCACCGCAAAACAATTCGGCTTGCGTTTTGCCAGTCCGAGAAACATATAGTCAACGGCATTTTTGAAATCGTCGTTATCTTCTTTTACTTCCATACCGTTTATGAGGTCGGCAAGGGTTATAATGTTCCTGTCCTCTTCGGGTCCCTCAAATACGATATACGCGATAAGGGCGCAGTACAAAAGCGTTTCGGCTTTCGTCCAAAACTCGTCCCCATCCTTGCCGTCCCCCTTTGTATTCGTGATTAAAGCGTTTACAAACTTCAATATGTCGGCTTCGGTCTTGATATATGACAGGGGATTATATTTCATAGACTTTTTGAAATCTATGCTGTTGAATACCTTGATTTTATATCCCTGCCGCGTCAGAAAAGAGCCGACTTGCCCCAAGATGCCGCCTTTGGGGTCAACTATGACATACGAGCTATGCGCTTGCAACAGGTTTGGGGTCAGCCAAAAACGGGTCTTGCCGCTTCCGCTCCCGCCGATAATGCAGGCGTTAAGGTTACGGGCGTTTGCGGGATTTGCCGGGCGGGTGTTCATGGTCAGCGATTCCGTCCCGGTTAAAATTACGTTGTTCTTGAAAACGGGGTTTATAAACGGCTTTATGTCCTTTTCCGTACCCCAACGCGCCGAGCCATATTCCACATCCCTCCGATATTTATTTGCGTTTTTTACCTTACAGTAAATGATAAGGCGGAGCAGGGCAGCCCCGGCAATGCCGACAAGCCAATCGGACAGCACAAGTCCCGGCGATATGTTCTGTAACGCCGTTCCCAACGTCTGCATTGTGCCTATCAGCTTCATGCCGATATTCGCCCCGTCCGCTATGCGGTATGCCGTGCCGAGCTTCAAGAAAAACCACAGGGCGAACAGATACGGCACATTCGGGAGTATATATTTCCGTATTTTAGCTGTCATTCCCGCCCCACCTCTCTTTCGCGCTTTCGCTCCTTATGCTTCGGGCGGTCACGCTCGGCGCGTTCGGCGGCGCGTTTCATTTCGTCCATGACGGGCGGGCGTTTATCTTTTGCCCGTTTTACCACAAGATTTGAATACTCCGAAAACGCCGCCGTTATTGCGTCAGCCTGTCCGCTCTTGAATAAAAGCAGATATTTGTCTTTGCCGGTTTTATGGAAAGCATAATCAACATTCCATTTCCGCGCCACTTTTTCAAAAAGCCCCTTGTCGCCCTCAATCGGTATGGTGCTTGTGGGGGCGTTGTGGTTCATCAGTTTTTTTACCGATTGTTCGCCGTGAGGGGTCTGTGCCTTTTGGTGTTCCTTTTGGATCTTCCGCACAACCGCCATAAAAGCCTTTGCGAGTACCTGCGCCGTCAGCTTGGACGCTTTCAGCGTTATCGCTATACTTTCGCGGTCAATCTGTTCCTGCAATAATAATCACCATCCTTTCGACTTCGGGTCAAGTTGACCCGAGGTCTATAACTCGGCGGCGGGCGCAGTCTTTGTCTTTTCGGGCATATTACGGGCGTTATGCGCCGCCGCCTGTTTCGCCGCCGTGTCAAGCTGTTCCTTAATAGGCTTGGGGAAGTCGGCGGCTTTTTCGAGCCGTGACAGGCTTTTTACCGCGTCCCGCGCCGCGTTACGCATTGTAAGATTGCAGGCGCGGACGGCTTTAATCGGAGCTTCAACCGTTTTTGCTACTTTTCCCACAGGCTTCATTGAGGTTATGAGTTCCTTGCCCGTCATAGCCCGACCGATATTTTTCAAATGCTGTCCCGCCTTGTGGTACTCCTTGCTTATGCGCTCGATTTTGTTGATTGATTGCTCGTTTTCTTTCGCCGCCTGGTCGCAAGACTTCGCTATCGCTTCAAGCGCGGGCTTCACCTTGAAAAATTTTGCTACATTGTTTAACGCCGCCGCGCCGCGCTCCTTGAACGCCGCCAATGCGTTTTTACAGCCGTCAATAATGTTTTGTTTCAGCGTTTCAAGCTGTTCGCGCAACGCCCGTATTTGCTCCTGCGTTGCGTTTATCGCGTTTTGCACCGCGTTTCGCATAGGGTGGTTATCCTCACGGATTGCGGCGAGTTCCCGCCGCATTACCGCCATTTCCGCAAGGGCGGCGTCAAGCTGTTGCTCGATTTTCGCGGCGTTCGTAATCATGCCTTGTAAATCCTCCGCGCCGGGGGAATTGTGCTTTTTAAGTATGTCAAGAAGCTCCTTTACATAGGGGTTTTGTTCAAGCGGCGGGGTTGTTTTTTGTTTTGCCATAGTGTTTTATCACCGTCCTTTCAACCTCGGGTCAACTTGACCCGAAGTCAGCTCCTTTCATCACGGGCAGGGGTCAGCTTTTCGGCGGCGGGCGCGGTAATCATCTTGGCGTACATTTCAAGCTGTTGCGCTATCGGCATTTTGTCGGGAGGGTCGGGGTACGCGAAAATCCTGTATTCTTCGGGTAAATCCTCCCTGCCGCCGTAATGCTCGGTAAAGCCGCCGCCGTTCTCCACATACCCGCCGCCGTTTATGAAAACGCCGCCGTTGTCTTGGCACATTTCGTCCCCGTATGCTTCATAGTCAAAAAACCGCTCTAAATACTCCGGTATTTCCAACGCAGAAAGCTCGTCAATGTAATACCGCCCTAAATCATCCTCATTGTGAACGTCGGAATAATACTCGTAACAGTCGAGGTTTTGTGCGAGATTGATTAAATCCTTTGCGCTTCCTGTGTATTCGCCGTATGCAATCGCGGCTTCAAACTTTTCAACCTCCCATTCTTCCATATCTTCAAGCAGGGCGGCGAGATAGTTCAGTTCATCAACAATCTCATATTCGCCCATATACTTACATAGCCCGTCAACGTCCGTTTTGTAATCCGTGATAATAATTTCCTCATACAAAACGCCGTCCACACCGATTTTTGACAACAGGGCTTTTACGTCCTCTTGACTTGCCGGGAATCTTATCCATTCGCCGCATGAATCGCCTTTGACATACTTTCCGAGATTGTCAACATACGCTTCAATCATCGGCTTTCGTCCGTCCCTGCGTGTTTACGGTCAGTATGCCGTCAAGGGTGGTCGCCGTGATTTTCAGCCGCGCCGCCGTTGCTATGTCGTTTTTCACAGCTTCGTCAATGCCATCCCCGCAAACGACAAGCACATGGGCGCGGCGTAGAAAATCGCGCCCCATGTCAATACCGCTTTTGTGTTCTTCGGGGATTGCGTCATTCAAAAAAAGTGGCATAAACAAAACGGGGCATATGGGCGAAAATCCCGCTTCATACGCCGCCCTGCAATACTTCGCCGCTTCTTCCGTTGTTTCGTTGCCGCTCCATGCGGCTGTGATGTAAGCAAGTGGTCGCTTCATTATATAAACCTCCGTTTTTCCGTTAGTATTCAACCTATCCCCCCCGCCCCTTTCCACTCATGGAAAGGGGAGCAGCTCAAAGGAATAATTATCCCCGCCGCGCCGCAGAGAAAAGCACATTCGGAAAAATCCGTCAAGGGTAAAATGAACGCTTCGCGCCCTTGACGGATTTGTTCCGCCTGTGCTAAAAAACAAGCGGCGACGGGGAATAATTCACATTGAGCCGTTCCATGCGTTAATCACCGTTATCCGCGCAAACAGGGGGTTACTTCGGGTCAGGTTGACCCGAGGTCTTTACTTTTCCTGTTCTTTCTTCTTGTCGGGCTTGGTGAGTTCGGGCGGCTGTTTTTCCTTGTACTCGTCAAGCAGTTTTAAAATGGTGTCCTTCATTTCCTTGGGCGATTTATCCGCACCGAAGTATTTGCCGAGTTCCTGTCCGCTGATTATCACTTTTATTTCCTCCTTTTTTTCTTCAAGCATAATGCCGTCGATAACGTCGCCGTTCAAAACGCCTTTACTGTCAAGCTCCCTCATGCGCTGCGCCTGCGCGTGTGTCGGCGCGGACTCCTGCGCTTCTATCGTCATGGCGATATATGCTTGATTTTTGGGCTTGATATATGACATTTCAAAGGCGGTCATAAACGGGATTTTTTTATCGTCCGCAAGTTTCATCAAATCGGGGACGAGATTGTTCAGCGCGATATAACGCTGTACCGTCTTTGCGCCCATTTTGTTTCGCTCCGCTATGATTTCATTTGAGCGTTTGCCAATATCCCCGGCGGCAACGCCTGTAAAACGCTCTCCCTGCCGTTTAATTGCTTCCAACTGCATTTTGAGGGCTTGGGCGCGTTCGCTTGCCAGTATTTCGGAACGCTGATTGAAATTGCTCTCGGTCATGGCGAGTATGGCTTCCTCGTCCGTCATGTTGCGGACAACGCAGGGGACGTTTTTTATCCCCGCCATTTCGCTTGCCTGTTGCCGCCTGTGTCCCGCGATTAGTTCATAGCCGCCGCCCTCGCGCGGGCGCACGATTGCGGGCTGGTCTACGCCGCGCTCCTTTACGCTTGCGACAAGGGTTTTCATAGCGTCATCGTCCCGCACTTGGAACGGGTGATTTTTGAACGGGTGCAATTCGGTGTGAGAGATATACACGATTGTTTCCGTTTCGTTTATGCGGTTCGCGTCCCTCGGCGGTTCGGGCGCAGCGGGAACGGGCAGGGCGTCCTCTTTCGCGGGTGTCTGCCCGGATGCGCCGCCAATACCGCCGACACTTGCCGCCTTTTCGTCCTTCGCGGCTTTCGGCGGTCTGCCGCCCCTCTTGGGTTTATCCGCTTTTTCCGCTTTCTCCGTCTGTGGCGCTTTTTCGGATTTATCCGCTTTGGGCGGTCTGCCGCCGCGCCCCTTTTTAGCGGGAGCGTCTTTTTCCCCTGTGTCCATTTCGGCGGCTTTCCTTTCCGCTTCTTTCGCCGCCGCCCGTTTATCCTCAAACAATCCGTCTATGACGTTTGAGGGGATAACAACATCACCCCCGGCGACTTCCGGGGGAGTGTCGGCAATACCGGGCGAGGGATTTTCGGGCGTCTTGTCGGCTTCCTGTCCCGGCGTTTCCGATTGCGGCTGTTCGGTCTGCGGCGTTTCTGTCTGCCCCGGCATATCACCGGGCGCGGACAGGTTTTCGTCAGGCGTTTTTTCTTCTTGCGAAGTTTCCGCGCCGTTCAAAACTTCATTTTCGTTTTTTTCTGCCATGCGTTTTTTCCTCCTGTTCAGATTTTCGTGCAATAAAAAAAGCCCTGCTTTCGCAAGGCTTGGGATAGTTAGAAAATCACCCCTTTCAAAAAGCTATCGCTTAATGATATAATCACTTCGGGTCATGTTGACCCGAGGTTACCGAAACAGAAAACGCCGCCCGGTTTTTTCTTCCGTTCGGCGTTTCCCTGTAATGTGATAGCTTTCAAAATTATTTTGTTGTATGCGCCCTATTATAAGGCTTTTTGCTGTTGTCTTAATTTAGGTCGCTCTATTGTTCGGTGTCTCCAAATTACTTTTACACTTACAGAGGGGATTGTCTGTATAAAATTCCTTGCTTGACAAATATATATCTAAAAGTTATAATCATACAAACATACGCGTGTATGTATA
>Ga0153938_1000260_pt1 | contig 20738 bp, 21 predicted proteins | sample TSNY022MetaG_FD_104740 | JGI IMG/M metagenome (GOLD analysis project Ga0153938, IMG submission 104740) | Attine ant fungus gardens microbial communities from New Jersey, USA - TSNJ022 MetaG | ecosystem: Host-associated > Fungi > Mycelium > Unclassified | place: USA:New Jersey: Brendan T. Byrne... | reverse complement strand
TACTCTTAAAAATGCCAGATATATCCCACCATCACCGGAGGACATGGTAATATGTATGTCAGATTTGGAGAAATACATGAATGCAGAAGATGATGAAACTGATCCGCTGATTAAGGCAGGACTCTTGCATTATCAGTTTGAAACAATACATCCGTTCCTTGACGGTAACGGCAGAGTAGGACGTTTGCTCATTATTTTGTTTCTTCTTCAACATAAGGTACTGTCAACACCCGCATTATATATATCATATTTCCTGAAAATAAATCGTATTGAGTATTATGACAGAATGTCAGAGGTGCGGAGAAAAGGTGATTATGAGCAGTGGGTGAAGTTTTTCCTGCAGGCAATTTATGAATCCGCAGAAGATGCTATTCTTACAATAAATCAGCTTTCAGAATTGCATGATGAGAACATTGCAAAATTATCAGAGATATCAAGGAACCAGAATCTGCTCTTATTATTTGAATACCTGGAAAAGAATCCAATTATTGAAATCAAAAAAACTTCTTCTGAAATTGGTGTGGCATACAATACTGTTTCAAAGGCGGTGAAGACTTTTATTGATTCAGAAATTCTGGAAGAGAATAAAAAGAAGGGCAGAGCTAGAACTTTTTCGTATGAAAGATATCTGGAGATACTGAGAAGAGATACTTATTAATGTGTTTGAAGAGGATAGCAATGTAAACTATCTTTACAGACAAACTTGTCCAGAAGTATATGCTGCTTGGTCAGGCGATGGAGGGGACAAAGGAAAAGCTGGAGAATATTATAGTGTTACTTATCGGTTCGTGTATAGAAGGTAGCCTTTCCTTTGCCGTGCCGTTCAATAAAATTTTCTGCAACTAAACTTTTTAGTGAATTTTCAATTGATGCCTTGCCGACGGTAGGGACAAGCTCCATTATCTCACTCTTAGTGAATTTCCCGATTTTTTTGTTAATGGCATTTCGAACCTGTTCAAGTGCAGGAATTTTATCACCGGTTAAATTAATTCGGCTCTCAAAATCTCTATATGCTGAAAGAATAATCCCAAGCAAATATTTTATAAAAGAATTTGGATTGTTTTTACCTTCGCGCCAGTTGATACCACACTGTTCTAATACATCATAGTACTTGGATTTTGTCCTTTCAATCTTACTTTCAATACTGATATATCGGCCAACTACATATCCACATCGATAGAGCAGAAGTGTTGTGAGCAAACGTGACATACGTCCATTTCCATCAGGCAATACCACATTGAGACCCAGCAAGAAATCTATAGCTGATTTCTACTCGCTGTTTACGTTCTTTGCCTTTTCCCTCTGGTTGATACACATAAATGGTATCAATAAGTTCCACTAACATAGAACGATTTAATTCTGTAACTTTTTCATATTTACGAATTGTCTCTAAAAATTGATTGGTACTCTTTGTTTTCTTTTCTTCAGATTCTACCTTAGTTTTTAGTTCCTCATACCTCTGGACTATTTTCTGTTGTTCATCTTCGTAGGTCGAGGACATCTTAGAAAAGCGTTCATCTGTAATCTTACCTAACGCATTTTGTTCAAAGAGTTTCATGATAATACTATCAAGCTCTCCAATTCGTTTTTCCACCTTTTCCAGTTCTTGCTGGTATTGCTGGATTTTTTCATTTCCGTTTTTATTACTTAATGCACGCATTTCTTGAACAAACTGGTCACCTAAATTCCCCATATTTTCTACATGTTTTTGAATATCGCTCATAACGATTTTACATAATGCGTCATACGAGATAGCGTGGTGGGTGCAAAGATTGGTATTTCTTGTATACGTCCTGCAACGAAATCTGGGGTCTCGCCCATTTGGATTGGAATAAGCCATGTTACGTCCGCAATCTGGACACTTTACCAGCCCTGCAAATATATTGGGCTTTCCAGTTTTATTGGGTTGCTTCTTTACGCTGATGAACTTCTGTATAATTTCAAAAGTTTCTTCATCAATAATCGCTTCATGAGTGTTTTTCACTATAATCCAATCTTCCTTTGGAACACGCACTAACTTTTTGTTCTTAAATGATTTTGTCTGTGTTTTGTGAGACACCATATGACCAAGGTATACTTGATTTTCCAAAATCATTTTAACATTTTTCCCAACCCAATCTGTAGGAAACTTAAATCCTTTACTTGTTTCCAATGTGCCATTTTTCATTGCTCGGTATGCTCTTGGAATTAGGATTCCATCTTCGCACAATGCTCTGGCAATTTGATGAACACTATTACCTTGCTTTGACATTTCAAAAATACGTTTAATCGTAGGTGCTGTTTCTGGGTCAATTAATAGCTGTTGTTTATTCTCTGGTTCTACCCTATAGCCATAAGGTGCAAATGAACCGCAGAATCCGCCATTCAATGCTGTGGTCTTTTTAACGCTACGAATTTTCTTAGATGTATCACGAGCATAATACTCATTCATGATGGACTTAAAAGGCATCATCTCATTGTCATCATATCTCGTATCAACACCATCATTCAAAGCAATAAACTGAATGTTATGGTTAGGGAAGATTTCCTCTACATAATACATAAACATGGCATTGTTACGTCCGAAACGTGACATATCCTTTACCAGAATCCCATTTGGCTCTGTATCAGCCAGAGCGTCTTCAATCATTCGATTCAAGTCTGGGCGATTAAAGGTCGTTCCAGAATATCCATCATCTATATACTCACCGACCACATCAAATTTATTCTCTTTTGAATGATACCTTAACATTTGAAGTTGGTTACTAATACTATTACTTTCCTTATCAGCGTCACCATCATCTTTGGATAGACGTGCATATAATCTAATTTTTAATTTTGTCTGCTGTTTTAACAATTTGTTGCTCCTCTCCAACAGCAAACAAACAACTTATATCACGTATAATTATACCATGCTTTGATGATTTTTTCAGCTATTTATTGCACTGTTTATACTTTAAATTCAACAATATCTCTGCTCCATTTCTTTCTGAATCAGTCTCTTAATTAAATATTGTAATTCTACTGCACCAGCAAATTTTGAAGTCACATAAAACACTGTGTTTCCAATCTGTACAGTATTGCATTGTTCTTTTCTTGGCATTGTTCCACCTCCATTTCTAGGCATTAAAAAACACCATTTCTGGTGTTTTAAATAAATCTATTATTACACTCTGATTACCTTACGTTTATACTCACAATTTTCCAAATCAATTTCTGCATAAATTAATTCCTCGTCGTGAATCTCTGTTTGCCCTGTCTGAATACAAGTAGTATGCATTATCTGATTTATCCACTTTCCTTTTGGTGTGTCTGGGCTTTCATGAATATGCCCATGCAAAGATAATAATGGTTGTTTTTCTTTGAAAAACTCATAAATATCTACTGAACCAATATCTAAGTCTTGGTAACGTAATTGACCTAATCGTAATCCGGCTGGTGGCATATGGGTAATATAAATCGCTTTATCAGGATTTACTGGTATTGGCAATTCATTTAATATATTGCACATATGCGGTAATTTTGTTATGGAATACTCTAACCAGTTATAAATCTTATCATAACCAAACTCATTTGAAACCCCTGCGACTGGACTTAGTTGTTGTTGATGTACATAATGCTTTTCCATCACCACTCTGTCCTTGCAACCAAAGGGGTGGTCTAAAATAGAATCCATACCGATAAACTCATATCCCTCTATATCTACCTTACTGCCTGCAATATCATAGACATTATCAACTTCACTACAGATAGCTGAGAACAATTCATCTACTGCCAGTAAATCATCATTCCCTAATATTGCAAGATAAGTGATGTCATGTTCCTGCAATCTTTGAAAATAATTTCTTAAATATTCATTGATAAAGATTGGCTGTTCTTTGTGTCTATCACCTTGCTTTGGAAGCATATCACCACCATTTACAATAAGTCTTATACCACTTTCAACAGCAAGCTCCAATACCTTTTCATATTTGTTCTTATCACCATGCAAATCTGTTACATACAATAACTTCATTAAATATCTCACTCCTTTACTTCCATACTAATCAATTACATATCATCTTATGATAAGCTCATTATAACACGTATCTAATAGTTATCAGCAGGAAGTATTGATTTTTCAAGCAATCAAACAGCCTAGTGGCTCATGGGAATTTCACCCCTGCATGGTCTATGCAACTGCACCCTTTGCCTGCGACGGTTTTATCACGCTCGGACTGTGGCTATACAGATGTATCATTATACGAATACCGAAGTCATGGCTAATACTCTTTCCACGGAACATTTGTGAATCACAATAGTTAATTGCTCGCTTATCCTGTAAGGTCATGGCACATTGCTTCACTGGCTCTTTCGTTATTCAACGTATTTGATTGCTTTATTCAGTTGTCAAAGAACTATGGCTGTCACAGAACATACAGTGGAGTATGTAGACTAGGTAAGCAAACATACCCCACCAATGAATTAAACTATTTCAATATCAAATTTTAAAACCATTTCCATTAAAGCGGATTTGATTAGTCCTTTCAGCTCCATATCCACAGCAATACGAATATTACCGTATTCATCATATAGTGGACGTAAACTAGCTTTTGATATGTATGCGTCATAGTGTTTCAAAATCTTTTCAATAGCGTTTACGTCACCATCACTTGCGGTAGAAATAGAATTAAATGTCGGACATTTTAAAGCAGATTTCATATACTATTCCTCCTCAATCATCTTTTTAATTTCTGCTATTGAACTTTTTCGATTACGGAAAGATGTGTTCCTGCCAATTTTTAATAAATCGGCAATTTCAGCGTCAGACATTTCCAGATAGTAGAACATTAATACAATATTTCGTTTTTTCTCTGATAACTTCTTTAACGCCATAGCCAATTGTTCGTTATTCACCTTGACTTTTATACCTATAACCTCAAAGCAGGTATTTTCCACTTCGTATTCGTCCACAGCTCCCATGCAGTTTAAGTCAGATTCAGATAATTCAGAAAAAGCAACTTCATGTTTTGCACGTCTGTTCATTCTCCTATTAAAATCTTTGACTGTAGTATCTACCACACGTTTAGTCAGACAATCAAATTGTAGTCGGATAGCAGTTTGAAAAGAAGATGGTTTCATAATCTCACCCCCTCTCTTGGCTAATGTAAAGAGAAAAATGATTCTTTCCCTCTTTCGCATTAACACTCGTCACAGAGATGTGATTTGTTCCATTTTTGCGATACTATTTTAATAGTTTTTTCTCGCAAAAAAACCTGTCGATATAATACAATCGATAGGTTTTCCTAATATCAATAACTTTCAAGTCACGGCATACTTTTTTCAAAAATATTAACGCTTGTCTTAACCGATACCATGCTTTTTCAACACATATTCCATGTAATTTTTTTATTCAAAAACCTTAATATTTTCCTTTCATTCATTGCTAGTCGCATAGAAAACAGCACAAACTATTAAGATATGACATAAGGTCTTTGTATTATACAAAAAATTTACAATTATTATTGTCAAACCATGTAGTATTTTATATATTTTTTTGATAATCAGATACTGAAAAATATATGCAAATCCATATATATAAATCTTAGCAAAATAAAAAGAGAGTGATATTTAGGTTCTGCCTATTTTCACTCTCTTTTACAACATTATTTTATTTGTTCATTTTTACATCATGCATTCTTTTTAATTCAAGCAATCCCACAATGAAGTCATTTCTTATTTTACCAAATCCATGCACATAGTAATCTAACACTGGTAACAGCCAATAAAGCTATTATCTAAACCAATGTTTTCGGCTATTGATACTATGTATTAATTCTTTGGTAACAACTGGATAAATTTTCTAATAAAATTACTTTCCAATTATTTTCAATTCTTGTTCTTAATTCCATTTAATAATAAGGATTTAATTTATTTAAGCAATAACTAATTATTGGCATTTATCTAGCCAATAGTTATTTCACCCATAAACACTTTTAAGAAAATTTTCAATCAATGGTACTATTTTTTTTATTTGATCATCATTCAAGTGATTTTTTAAATCTAAAAATAAGGAATCACGCTGTTTCAATATAATCTTTGAATTATTCTTACCACATACATTCTCATCTGCAATTTCTAGGAATGACGGCAGTTCAGCAGATGAGGTATATAAATTGTCCTCCATAGTATCTATACTAGGCGATTCAATAAAAAAGTCCTCCGCTTTCTTTTGTGCATCTATTAAATTTAATAGTGTTTTTTGCATAACACTAATTGAATCTGTAATCACATCAAATAAAGTAGCATAAGCCTTTAGTTTTTGTTCAGTTAATATTTCATTCATGAAAACACCCCCTTTTTAGCGTTATAACGCCACGTTTCTATACTATCATATATGTAAATGAAAATCAATGTTAAAAGACTAAAAGTTGGCGTAATAACCATCACAATGGTTTTTCAGATATGTTACTCTCAAATTAGTGTTAAACCAATTATTAAGGGGAGGTTACAAATGAATACAGCTAATGCAGTGCGTATGCGTATCTTGGAATTATGTAATGAGAAGAGTTATTCAATTCATGGTTTAGCTATAAAATCAGCTATGAATCAATCAACTATTAGAGATTTTATGAATAGTAAAACAAATAATATAGGTATTATCACTATAAAAATGTTATGTGATGGATTTGAAATTTCTCTGGCTGATTTTTTCAATACAGATATATTTAAAAATTTAGAACAAGAAATATCATAATTAATTCTTGGTTTACTTTGAATTAGACAATTAGGAGATAACTTAATGGGAAATACAGATAATGCAGTAAGAGACAGAATCAAACAACTTTGTAAAAACAAGAATTACACTATAAATAAACTAGCCACTATGTCAGCCATTAATTATTCCACTGTTAGAGATTTTATGAATGAAAAAAATAGCAACATTGGAATTATTACCATTAAAAAGCTTTGTGATGGGCTTGGGTTATCATTATATGATTTTTTCGATACTGAACCATTTAAAAATTTAGAGCAGGAGATAAAATAATAAAAGATAAAGAGTGCAGTTTGAACTAAAACTGCATTCTTTATTTTAGAACTTAATATTGCCATTTCCTAATAACTGGGTAAAGAAATTTGCACCAGTTTTCATCCCAATTTTATATAAAATTTGTACTAAGCGATTCAGTACAAAAGTCCTCCACTTTCTTTTCAGTGTTATAACACACTATTTTTCTATATTGTCATATTTGTTAATAATAATCAATGTTAAAACGCCAAAAATTGGCGTAATAACCATCACATTAATTTTTTAGCTATGGTACTCTCAAATTAGTGTTAAACCGATTATTAATGGGAGGTTACAAATGAATACAGCTAATGCAGTAAGAGACAGAATTAAGCAACTTTGTAAAAACAAGAATTACACTATAAATAAACTAGCCACTATGTCAGCCATTAATTATTCCACTGTTAGAGATTTTATGAATGAAAAAAATAGCAATATTGGAATTATTACTATTAAAAAGCTATGTGATGGGCTTGATTTATCGTTGTATGATTTTTTCGATGATGAGATATTTAGAGATTTAGAGCAGGAAATAAAGTAATTAATGCTTGTAGGTAAATCAATAAATATACATTTAATTTTAACCATTTATATGTAGATAAAAAAATTATTTTATAATAAAAATATTGAAACAATGTAACGTACTATTGAAGATAGCTCATAGGCTATGTTTCAGATTTAGAGTGTAGTCTGAACTAAAACTACACTCTTTATATTAGAAGTTAACATTATTATCTGACAATAACTGAATAAATAATTTCATGCCTGCTTTCATTCCAATTTCCATATATACTTCTGTATAACTATCTATTGCTCGTGATAACTCGGCTAAAGCCTCGTCTAGTTCATCACCTTCACTATATATTTCTTGTAAGCGATTATATATTGGATTGCTTTCATCATTCAACCTATCTTTATACGACCTACCGCCTTTACTAGTACCAATATATGTACCGTCATAAATGAGAAAGTGTATAATATCTTGTATATTCATTTTCTCAAACGTTGATTTAATATAATCCATATTATTCCTCCTTTATTAGTGTTATAACGCTATAATAAGCTATTATGGTATTGTTGTCAACGGTATAACGCCAATTTCTACTTAAAATATAAATGCAGAAAAAAGAGTATCTGATTATATAAATCAGAATGACAGTAGGTACTTATTGAACAATCATCCACGTAGTTGATTTAGCCAAGTTTAAATTAAATTGTGATATATGTGTAGCCTTTGTTTCTTGGTCTAAATATTTCACCGATACATTAACAGTCACTTTATTTTCCGACATAGTATAGATTGGATTAACCAGTTCTACAAATACATAGTCCTTACCAATGGGTTTAAGAGTTTTATTACTGACATAATATGCAAGCTCACTTTCTGTAGCGGTTGGATAAAGCTTAAAGAATGTTCTTAGAAAATTATTTATTTCTTCTGTAGTAACTGCGTCTACGGTTCCATCACTTTCTATAGCTTTAGGGTTATGGTCTGATTTCTGGGGTCGACTACTCATGGTAGGATTCTTTATGATTATCATATTATCAAATTCATCATCGTATATTGTAACACTGTAGGTTGATTCTACAGTCTTTTTTGTCTCATTTTCTGTTATCTGCTGCTCGACTGAAAAGAGAACTTCAAAGGTGTTATCATCTTTTTGTGACACATTCCATATTTGAATATTTTTGACGGTAGAACTGGTTGGAATATCCGAACGAATCATATCAACATTTAACTGCTGTAATTCTACGGTGAGATAATTCTTTAATCGCTCATTTCTTTTATCAATGGAATCTTGAGATTGTTGCCATGAGAAATATTCATTCACAAAGGATTCCGCAAAACTTTCTACTTTATTGGTATCAACTATCTGCTGTTTAATGATTTCTTTCTCATGTACTGTATGAATATCTATGGCAGTGAAATTTTTATACATACCAAAGCTCACACTGCCAATAAGCAATACCCATAAAGCAATGGTAAGCTTCTTATGTGTTCCTACCTTGATGGTAGGTGTCTTTTTTTGTTTCTTGGGTTTATTTGGTTTTTCTTTTCTTTCAATTTTTATTTTCATCATATCAAATCCTTTCTTATTGATTGATAACACGACCAGCTCCGATTGTATGAGCTTGCCAGTAACTACTTGTAAGGTCGGCATAACCAATCGGATCACCTGCGTGAAACATTTGGTTATTGCCTACATAAATGCCAACATGAGTAACATACGAACCAGCATTATAGGTAGAATGAAAAAATACTAAATCTCCAGCTTTCGCTTCGGATAATGAGATATGCTGGGTTGCTTCATATTGCATTGACGCTGTTCGTGGTAATTGAATACCAGCTATTGCATAACACCATTGCACCAGTCCAGAACAATCAAATGAAGTGGTTGGGGAAGCACCTCCAAACACATATTTCCAGCCCTCATACTTCAAAGCTTCATTCATGATAGCTTGTACCATTTCATCACCAAAGTGAGCAGGGGCAAGATACTGTGATACCACCAATACATAAAATTGATTTCCATATTTGTACCGCCAGCCACCATTGGTTGATACTGCTATAGGGTCTGAATAATTTACTTTCACACCTCCAGATTTATCTTTTGCAAAGGCTTCTGCCAGTTCATACTTGTATTTCTTTCCATTGTTTGATATATAAGTAAGAAAGCCACCGCCATAGTTATAGGATTGAATGACAGAATGAATGTCACAACCCAGCTTTTCAGCAGTGGCTAACAGTTCACTAAAATACTTTATACCCTGTTTGATGGATTCTTCGGTACTAAGGCTATTTGGTGGAAGTCCAAGCGATTCTGAACTTTGCATAACGTCAACCGCTGTACCACCAGATTCCACAGCTATAATGGCTAGAATGTAATTGATATATTCTTCAATGCCATATTCTTTACAATATTTCTCCACCATTGGCTTATGTTTTAGAACATCTTCGGAAAAATTCGACCCACCTAATTCCCAATTAACACTGTTACTACTATCATCTGAATCCGCAAAAATCACTACAAAGAAGAACAACATACTAAAGAACAACGAGAACACCACTCCAAAAATGGCAAGATATCTTAACTTCATTTCTTACGCCCTTTGGTTGCAGTTTTTGTTTTCGTATTTATTGATTTCCTTGTTGTATTTTGGGTGGATTTCCCAGTATTCTGCCTTTGATAGCTTAGCGGTTGGTCTTTCAATGGCTGTTTCTTGATTTCTGGTGGTCTTTCATGATTCTTTGATTGAGAAGCGGTAGCTGGGGCATTGGGTCTGGTAGCTCCAGAATCTGATTCTTTCACAGTGCTTGGTCGTGATACCGCAGGAATTTTTGATTCAGTACAAGAAACAGGTTGTTGTCGCTCCGTATAATCACGCTGTCTTTTTGCCATAGAAGCATAAGGTTCTGTTTTGTCTTTTTCCTGCTTAGCTCTATCCATCTCCAAACGTTTCTGTGCAACCCCAGCACGTTTTTGATTACGGTTAGTTGACCGTTCCTGCTTTTTCTGTTCTCTGATATCAGATACCGATTGGCTAAAGTCATTGACATTGCGAACAAGGTCACGTTTACCTTTATGAATCGCATATTTCGCATTGGTAGGAGTGTCCTTTACTTGGTCTTTCAAATCCGTAGCCTTATCTACCATGCGATTTTTGGTATCTATTATATTGCCAACTTTTTCACCTAATTGATTGCCAACAGAACGCCTTTTGGCAGTTGTATCAGAAGATTTTGAGGTGCTATCTGTTTTTTCAGAAGCATTGCTTCGTTCATGATTGGCTTTTGTTGCTTTGGTATTGCTAGCTTTTAAATCTTGCTTCGTAGTAGGGGCAGGGGTTTTCCCAAACGCTTTATTCATGTTACGTTGCAGTTTTCTTGCTTGTCGGTTCATGAACAAACGAGGACGACGGAATATCTGTCTACCCATACCTTGTGAATCATTGCTTTGCAGTGAAAACATGCTCATGATGTTTCCTAAATTGAAATAGATTCCTGCAAAGGTCACTATCTGCAAGAACATAATCATAAAGAATGGTGAACTGGCTGATAATGAATACAACATAGTTGAGATACTAAAAGCTACGGTAATAATCAGCGTAATTCCAGCTCGTGTCATAATGACATTGAATAGCTTGGTGATTGCTTTTTTACTCATACTTTCAAAACTCGGAATCATACTAAGCAAAAAGCTGATAGGTAGAAACATGGCAAAGATAATAAAGAGTACCTGTGAGAATATCATAATTCCAGTAAGGAGGAACACGAAAACGGAAATACCAATATTAAATACAAATAAAAAGAACACAGTTCCTAATCTGGAAATCGTGTTCGTAATGGTTAGATTAGCATTATCATGTTTTTCAATTTCATTAATGACGATTTTTTCTCTATCTTTACCCTTGTTTTCGTCTGGGCTGGTTGATAGTAATTCTTCCACTCGGTCAGCACCTAGAGCGTCTACATCAGTTGTGCCATATTGAAGCAATAGCCAAGGTTGCTTTACCTGTACGGAAAACAGACTGTCACGAATCATATCGACGCTGTCTTTTCCTTGACTATTAGTGTTTGGCATAACTATCTTCGTACCGACATCTAAGCTGGCGTTACTTACATCTTTGGAAAAGTCGTTAATCTTCGTAATATAATCTGGAGCATAAGCAATAAAAGAAGCCGATAGGATAAACACCACAACAAAGTTTATCATTGCTTGTATAGCTTTGGTCGTTTCTCTTTTAATCAGCCCTGTATAAGCAACGTAGATTCCAAGTATCAGAATAAAGATAAGCAGGAATCCCACGTAGAAGCCATAGCTGGAAAAGCCATTTCGTGTAACACCTGCAATGGTCTGAATATTCTTACCGATTGCGTCGGCAGTCTGGCTGATAAAATCCAAACTGTATGCTTCTTGTACTAAGTAGCCTGTGGCATTAGAGAGGTAAAGGGAAATCGTCCAGATAAAATTTGTGATGGCATATAGCCCATACATTACCGATTTTCCCAGACCGTCCGACCAATTCCAAGGAAGCCAGCCCCAGCTATTATCAACATAAAAATCCAGTTGATAATTAGACAACCCATACTTAGAATATTCGTTGTTGGCATTGATGGTTTCATCAACAAGACCGGTCGCATGAGCTACTGTACCAACACTGGCTAAAATAAAAATGACAACTGCAATATATACAACTGTCATACCTACATAACGTACTATTTTCTTTGATAAAGGAAGCTGTTTTCTGGCTTCTTTCTTTTCCTGCTTTCTTTGTTTCCGTTCCACTTTTGACAACATTTATTCCACCTCTTTTCTCACTGGTGGGCGTGTGTCAAAGGCATGAAGTAATTCATCAAAAATGGGGTGAAATTGCATAACGCCTACACGACCATAAAGGTCAGAAATTAAGCATTGTCCATTCTCCAAATCACGCAAGCGTTTCTGATTGTTTTCATCCTCCTTATCTACGCCAAAGAACTCCAGTGTTTTCTTGATTTCCACAATGTCAGTAGAACGGAAAGCAAATTTTAGACCAATATTGTTTTTCATCTTTTCGTCCAGTAAATCGTCGGCATTTTGAGTAACAAAATAGACCCCTGCGTTCATAGCTCGCCCAGCTCGGACTAGCTTCATGGATAGGGTCTTTCCTTGTGCTACCTGTAAGAAACTCCACGCTTCGTCAAGGTCAACAATTTTGAATATAGAACGGTCAGAATGGATAAAGTCTAAGGCAAAGGTGCTGATAACAATCAGCATTGCTACACTTAATAATTCCATTGTGGTGTATTCCTCAAAAGAGGTGTCTGCGTCTGGTAACACCAAGTCGGCTACTTGAATAATGTTTAACTGTTTTTCAAGACTGATAGATTGTGATACATTCCCATCACTGAATAATAGGTGTGCAAAATCATAGTCAACGAAACTTTCGATATGGTCGGCTATGTTGTTGCTGATGGCAGTATCTTCTTTTCTAAGTTCATCAATTACCAATAATAGACCACGCTGCTTACTTTGGGTGACATTACGGATTGCTTTTCGTAATACAGGGAATTTATCACTGTCACGGCTAGAAATACCTGTTAAAAAGGTTAGTATATCAATCGCCAGACTCTCCGAATCTTTTTTGCGGTTTAAAATCACATAAGGGTCAAGTAACCCTTTGTTTTCTTCCTCACTGGTGAGATTCACAATATTAATTTCATGGGCGATTTCTGGTAGTGTTTCTTTCCATTTGCCACGTTCAGCTTTGGGGTCAACAATCACAGCCTGTCCGCCAAATAGCACCGCATAATAGACTAGCATATTATTGGAGAATGATTTGCCACCACCCAATGAACCAATAAAAGCAGAAGCAAGAGCATTGGTAACTGAACCCTTAACCCCTTGGCTGGCAAGGCTTGGTTTAAGGTATACATTCCTGCCAGTATCGAGATTGTAACCGACATAGATTCCCTCGGATTCTCCCAGCATTTGTGTTGCACCAAAGCCAAGACCAGCTAAAAAATCAGAAGTGACATACTGAATATAGTCATTGATGTAACGTTTGCTGGCAGGGATAAATTCGCTATGTAAGCCTAACATATCGCCAAAGGGACGCACAAGCTTAATGGATAAGTCGTCATAAAAGTCTTTTACTTCATCACAACGTCTTTTCAGCTCGTCCAGATCTTTTGCCGATACTCGTATCACATAGCTCAATTTATACATGGATTCCTTACTTTGGTCTAACGTGTTTTCCAGCTCATTGACGGAATCCAAAGCGTCAATGACATTCGTATTCGTCTCATTATCACTTTCCCATGCATGGCTGTCTAAGTCTTTCAGTTCTTTCTTTTTGTTGCGAACTGTAGTAAGAGCCTTTTTATTTGCTACAATTTCTACATTCATGCTGGTATCAATGGGAAAGGTGAACTGCTGTTGTTGATAATAAAAGATTTCACTACTTGGGAAATCCAGTTCACCGATAATGGAATTAATCGTGAAGTAAGCAACATAGGTTATGTTGTCCTCATGTTCAATTTTTAAGTATCGTTGATTTTCTTCAATCAGACAGCGAGCAGGTTTTAGCAAATCATATTTTTTCACCAGCACCTCTTTGTCCTTGTATCGCTTTGGCAGGTGATATTCATATTCCTCATAAGGTGTACCTGCCTGACCGTAAATGTGTTCCACGATATAGCCAAAATCATTTTTATCCAGTTTACGGATTTTGAACCGTCTGGATATCTTGTTTTCCAATAAATGTTCCATCTTGGTAAAACGTCCGATTTCATCATTACTCATGGAAACAAAATCACCCATGAGCTTATGATTGACTTCGTTAAAAAACTCTTGAAATGTTTTTTTGATTTCTTCACTAATACCCTTAATAGAAACTTCTTGCTCGTTTAATAAGAGTTTGAAGCCAATAAAAAAGCGGTAGTCCACTTGATTGTCACCAATCATAGAAACTAACGCTTCGGTCTGTTCATCTATTTTTTTGTAGGCTACATCTTTCAGCCTACCAGATACTTCCTTTTTAGAGCGTCCTTGTGTCGCTCGTATGCTGGATTCGGTACTAAGCTGTAAGGCATGAATCTTGCCGTCACGATTTTGAGCGATTAACTGACGGAAATTATCATGCACTTGATATTTTTCTTCTGGAGAAAGAAAGCTGTAATTGTAAGGTATCAATTCATAATAGGCGAAACATTCACCATCATGGTTGAATACCAGATTGTTTTCTATATATTTAATTGGATAAGCCATAATACATTTCACTCCTTACTATGGTAATGGATTCATTAAGTTTCTGTGTTTGTAACTTCACTGCTTTACCAGCATAGGTGATTTTGGTTCGTATCAAATAGGTGACTACCGATTTCATGAATCCATACGGTTTTTTACCATCAAACGTCTTTTGGCACATAAACCAAGTGATACCTACAGGGATTCCAAGATATTTGAGCAATGCTCCATCAATCAATGATAGAGGGGGTATGTTACCAAATAGAATCACTGCAAACAGCGATACGATAAACCAAGTCATTTGCGTAAAGGTGATAGGAAAAGGTAACTGCAAATCGTTAATTGCGTAAATTACTTTCTCTACCGACCAGATACTGGTGTAGCTTCTAATCTTCTTCATTTCATCACGTCCTTTCTTTTAGTGATTGACCGACCACTACCATTAAGAAATATTCAAGGAGGTAGTATTTTTCTGCCGAAAAATCTCCACCTTTTTTCCTTGACTATTTCTTTTTTTGCCATGTTTTTTTCGTGCCGAAAACGAAGAACAAATAAGATTTATAAGTTATTCCTTTTCGCACATTTATTGTATGGCAAAAAACATTTCCGTTAGATAGTGGGTATATTTAATTTTCTTTTTGCAAGGCTTTGCCCTGCACCCAGCCTCCTCAAAGAACAAATTTTAATTGGCATACTCAAACACGCCATGAGAAGTGACTAAGTAGTTTCCCTCAATCTCCATATCACGACCAAGTGCTTCATAGTCGATATAACTTTGCAGGTTTGATGGTACTTCTCCAAGTTGCCCTGTTTCTTCAACGTAGTATCGTGCAATATCTTCCATAGAATCACAATCAGAATAACAGATAATATCATCTTTGTTTTCCAGCAATTCTTCCAGAGAGCTAAACCACATACCTTGAATTTCAGAGAGTTCATCATAGATTGGTGAACCCTCCAGCTCCATCACCATTTCACATAGGCGGTTGATTTCACTGATAGGTATATATTCACTAATTTCAAAGGGAAGTTCATAATCATGAATGGCGTATTCTTCATATTCACCATTTAATCCGATTTTTTCTTCCATTTCTTCATAATCAATGGGAGGGGTGAACCATGCACCAACCAACTCACCCTCATTGTATTTTCCTAAGTTTGCAATATAGATTTGCATTTCCATGAAAGCACCTCCTACGCACCAATAATCTGGTTAAATAGTCTAAGCAGTACATCTTTTACCCCACCTGCATTGAATACCAGACCGACTGCGATTAATGCAATGACTAAGAATCCAATCAGTTTTGAAAACTCTCTTTTAAATCCCAAATAAAGACCGATCACCACGATTGCCAGTAACACAAGGGATTGTGCGTTACTTAAAAACCAGTTGTATAAGTTTTGTCCAAAATTCATTCAACATTCCTCCTATTGTTGTTGTTTATCATTCTTTCATCTGCACTTTTGCTGACCTGCATTAAGCACATAAGAGTGACGCCAATAGCCACACCTAACATAATCAGCAGTACATTGAATACGAAATGCCACATCATAAATTCCTCCAATCAAAAAAGCGACCTCTATTATGGTAAGAAGTCGCCTGTGGTTTAATTCTATTCTGTATTTTTGTTGGATAGTTCAGCCAGATACTTTTTACGATTGATGATATAGCGTTCCACTCTGTCTAAAAGCATGGAAGCCGTCATGTTCTGCCCATAAACCGTAACTTTGTTTGGGTAATTAGGGTAAAAAGTCTGCTTGTAAAAATCATATTTATAAGAGTTATCACCGCCTTTCCTTTCGCCCTCGATAATGAGGGAAGTATATTTTCCTGTGTCTTGGATATAGATTTCCTGTTCAATGCCACATAAGAAGCCAAGTCCCCTTAATTCGTCAGTCAAGCCACTCATACAATCATATCCTCAACCGACATATTTTGTTGCTCAATCAGCTTCTCGTGCTTTTGGGTCAAGTGGGCTTCACGAATCATAGCAGGGATAACATCTGTATCATTGAGTACATCTAAAATGCTGGCTACCTTTAATGTAGGTGCTACTTGATGGCGTAACCAATTTAAGGTACGTTCATAGGAATATGGCTCTGGCTCTGTAGTGAGCCTAAGTTCACCTCGATTCTTGCCAATAAACCATTCCCAGCGTTCATTGGTTTTCCACCCACTACGACGTTTGGTGATGTCCTTATCTGCAAATCGTATATAACGATTGATAATCTCAAAGGCTGTCTTTTCAGCATTTTTATGAGCCAGCAGGTCATTAATGGCATGAATCGCTCGGTCATTCTTTAAACGGATTTCAAAACGATTCTTGACAATCGCTTCCTCTAGCGGAATGTTGTTTTTAATGAACTGTTCGTAATCTTTTTCATAAATACAAAAGTAAACTTCGCTTTTCAATGAGCCAATATAAAGGGTGTTCCCCATATCTGGTTTTTCTTCACGATGAACCAGCTCACCACTTCGGTAATTCTTGAAGCTACGGAATACGGAAATACATTCCTCCTGTTTGCATTTTCGTGCCAGCTCTGGAATGTCCAAGATTCCTACTTTGTCATTGATAGCTAAGTCTAAGCGTTTAAACACACACTTGACTTCCAAGCAATCTTTGAAAAAGTCATACCAGCTACGGTGCTGTGCCAGCAAGAAGTTTTCAAACTGCCGACAGCCTTTTCCTTTCAACTCTAGCAACACACCTTTACTTAAATCCAGAGAAGCCATCACCATAATGTCACCAAAGCGGTGATGCTCTGGATAAGAGTAGTAACCAAAATCCTCATGTATCATGTAGTCAATGTTTAGATGTAGCACCTCACCAATGATACGAGCCACATCATCTGTGGGAAATCGAATCCGTACATAGTCGAATAACATTTCCAGTGGATTATCTGGATTGAAGCGTTCCAGTGAAGCAAGCAAGGCTGTTTTCACCTGTTTGGTTGGAACAGTTTTGCCATTTTCAATATCAGAAAGATATTGTCTTGTGATACCAGAAGCGACAGCCAGCTTATTTTGAGAAAGTCCATAAGCCAGCCGTTTTTCTTTCAGTTCGCTAGTCCAGGAAGTGTCATGTTTCAATTACATTCCTCCAATCAAAAAGCAGGTGTCAACTTTTAGGGTCAAGTTGACATCTGCTTCAAATTCTGTAATTCCCTCATGGGATAAGGGATTTTTAATATTAAATTACTGTTTCTTGTTGTTTTTGTGCCCCCCTGTTAGGTATAGGGGGCTGGTCGCTTGGTGTGGCTAACGCCACACCAATCAACGCTCGTCTGCACCTGTGTCTTTCGCTTCGCACGCCACCGGTACAGCCAGCGTTTGGTTTGTCAATTTTCCTATTTGTTTTAAGAAGTCATATCCTTTAGGTACAAAGGGAGTATAAAACTCACTGATTACACTTGTTCCAGTATCTACATAACCACGACCTTTGATTTGCTTCAAAAAGAAGTCTTTGTTTGTTTCACCAAACATCATACCATAGCCTAATTCAGACATTCTTCCAAGAGCTACACGAAAATTGAACTGGTCACGGATTCCATCGCCGAGATATTTTGCGTCTGGGCGCTGGCAAGCCAAGATTAGAAAGAATCCTGCTTGTCGTCCAAGCATGACTATCTGTTTTATTTTGTTCATTACTTCGGTGCTTTCACGACCTAACATATCCATAAATGCTACATATTCATCAAAGATAAGAAAATTAGCAGGAAACCCTAAATAAGCATAGTTTTCACCAGTTCTGTAATTAGGGTGTCGCTTCATTTGCTCACTACGTGCCAGCATTTCATCATAGAACCGTTTGACACAAGCCAGCATTTCATCTTTACGATAATAGACATTAGGCATGATTGTTTCTAAATCTGCCAAGTCAGAATTTTTAGGGTCAAGAATATACAGGTTTGCATTGGTGTGAAGTAGTGCTTCAATGATAGTGAGAATAAAATATGTTTTACCGCCACCAGTACCCCCAGCTATCAACATATGAGGGAGAGAATCATACTCCCAATAGACCGATTCCATCAACTTTAATCGTCCATTTTTAGCTATGACTTCATCAATACTGATTCTATTTGCGATAGTATCATATAGCAATACATACTCCACATAGGAATCTTTCAATTCCTTATCCACCAGCTCACAGTACAAGCCTGTTTCCAACTTCTTTTCAAGCTGTAATAGCTGTTCTTGATACTTTGCCATAGTGATTTCTACATTGATATGAATTAGTCCATCTTTCAGATAATAATGCATCTTGGGAAAATGGCTGATTCGTTCTTTTGTTTTAGAACTTGGCAGGTCTTTAAAGAACCCATCAGACTGTGTTTGTTCTGCTTCATACCAGCCATTTTGTAGAACCATAAGTGCCAATTTTTGGCGATGTTGCAGTTGTTTGATATTATCAATCTTGTAACGGTAATAGAGTACACCAGCAATTAGGCATACAAAAAGGGCAGTGATTACACTACCCCAGAAATAGACTGTTTGTAATTGGTTGGTAAAGTCATTCAGTGTGATGGTTTTCCAGTCCACAGCTAATAAAGCTTTAAAGTGGAATGGTATCATCACCAGTAGGAATAATGTTAGCAGTGACCCGAGAGCGAAATTGTACATCAAGTGCTTGTCATTCGCTTTGATTCGTTTGCCTTTATATTTAAAGATTTTAAAGCCCTCCTTTCTGGACAAAGAGAAACAAGTAGCTTTTTAGGCTACTTGCTCAATTGTTATCTATTAACTTATAAAATCTGTGAACTTATTGATTCGTAGTTTTCTTCATTTAGAAGATGTTCTTCTATTTGAATTGTACGATAATTCTTTGTGTCGGTTAGATATTTCAAATTATCAGTTACCATTGAAAAGAAAACTTGATTTTTTAATGGCAAAAAATATTTTTCAATTGCTGAAAATAATGCTTTAGCAGTATCTCCTGAAATTTCATTCTTTATAAAGGAGTCCATACAGAAAGGAATTTGATAAATGCCATATTCTTCAATCAATGAAAAATACATTAAGTAACAACCTAAATATTTGGTGTTTTTATCCATCCCACTACCATCAATCTTTTTAAATTGTAAAAAATTAAAATCATCAGAATTTGCAAGACTTAAAGTAATTTTTATTTTATTCTTAACATTCTCAAAGGAAGTCAAAACTTTTTCTTTTAAATCAGCTTTTTCTTTTAGTAGTTTTCTTTTTTCTGATTGCTTATCTTTTTTCTTTGTTTCGTAATCAATTTTTGACAATTTTTCTTTTTCTACTGTTTTTTCCATCTCTGTTAGAGCTACGGTTTTTGCTCTAGCATTGATATACTCATCTATAGTCAACAATTCCTTTGATTCTTTAATTCTGTCATTTAACTCATCTACCTTTAAATCAATTTCTGATTTCAACAACTTAGTTTCAGCCACTTCTCGCTCAAGGTTTTCAATATTTTTAAATACTTTATCTTTTAAAAAGATTATCTCAAACTCGTTATTGTTTAAGCCTAATCTTGTCAATGATTGTTCTTGTGTTAACTTTGAATGACAATACTTACATTCGCATTCAATGTCCTTATGCCGTTTCTTATTCATTTTCAAAAGCTGGGATAATTCGTCATAATCCTGCCTTTGAAAATCTAATTTTTCGCTCTTTTTTACTAACTTTATTCTATATTCTAATGCTTTCTCTGTATATGTATTAAGCAATCCTAAGTAATGTTTGATATCTTCGTTTAACTTCTCTTTATCAATTTCTGGAACTTCTGGAATATCAGATATTTCTTCCATGTAGTTGCTTAATACTTTGCCCAGATTCTTAATGGCATTATCACATTCTTTGATAAGTTCAGTATACTGATTTATCTTATTTTGCAACTCTTGAACTTCAATATCTGAGATTGAAAAAAGATATTCAAATATTCCTTTCGGCACATCACTATACTGTCCTAATGAATCTGACACCTTGCGATATATTGCTCCGTCCCAAGAATCAT
>Ga0153938_1000256_pt1 | contig 20856 bp, 24 predicted proteins | sample TSNY022MetaG_FD_104740 | JGI IMG/M metagenome (GOLD analysis project Ga0153938, IMG submission 104740) | Attine ant fungus gardens microbial communities from New Jersey, USA - TSNJ022 MetaG | ecosystem: Host-associated > Fungi > Mycelium > Unclassified | place: USA:New Jersey: Brendan T. Byrne... | reverse complement strand
GTCCTGACCCATCACCCATCCATCCCTCATGCCTTGCATCATAAGCTCAAGTCCATCGGTGGAATGCCGGTGCTCAGCTGTGAGGTCTGCTATTTCCCATGTTCTCAGACCAATGTCGGGGTAATAGTATGCCAATGCTGTTCCATCTCGTATAAACGCCATAGATGCATTTTCTTGACCCAGAATTCGACCATACAAATGACCGTTATAAACATCAAAGAGGCCTATTGCATTCTCATGTATGAACCTAAGAGAAACGAGTCTGTTGCTCAGGGAATGGCCAATCAGAGCAGGTGAGAGGACAATGTCATAAACCTCGGACGTTGGAAACTTGGAAATGAGTTGGTGAGTTCGTGTGTCCCAGACTCTGATATGGGAATCTTCGTCAGACCAACATGCGAAGAGTTTCCCATCGGGTGAGTAATCAAATGGCAAACGAATATGCACTGGATCGTCAAAATTGACAATATCGAACTGGGAAGTGTCGTGATTCCATGAATAACATGTAGCGGAGGAAGATAAAGGTACGAAGACGACAGTCAAGCCATCGGGTGCCAGGTATGGGTTCGAGTCTTCGAAATTGAAGTCTAAAGAATAGGTGCACTCGAAATTTGCAGGATCCTGCCGATGCCAAATTTGCAGTAATCCCGAGTCATCACCAAAGATGCCACATACAACCAGGTCGTTACATGTTTGGAAGGCGACATTCCAAAACGAGACATCTTTTCTCGGCCAGGGGTCAAATGAGACGCGCTTCTCTGGATGCATTATATCACATATGGTGATGAGAGATTTAGACAAAATCACTGCCTGGTTGTCATCTGGGGAAAATGCAATATCCATGCCATCTTCGTACTCGACATCTGTACGCGCTACGACTCCCCAAGTATTTGTATCCAGGAATTCGATGTTGTGAGATCGCAGCGATTCTGTAACTGCCACCTTTCCAGAGGGTGAGATTGTAATGACTTGTTGCGTAACAGTATCATCTCGAGTGTCTATCGTGTCAGCCCGATTTCCCGCTGAATCCTCTAGGTCCACGTTCCACATCCTCACACTTCCACTCTCATATCCAACCAAAAGCCTGCGGCCATCGCGTGATGGACAGATACTCTTTACATATGGACTGGCTGGAGACTTCGTCTCCCAGATCATTTTTGAGCCGGCCGTAGAGACATCCCATATCTCCACTGTATGATCTCGTTGGATAAATAGGTAATTGGTGAGGGATGAATGAATAATATCTATTGCAGTGCTGAAATCATGGCTGAAGGATAGCATTTCCTGTGTGTCCAATCTCCAAAGGTAAATATGACAAGGTTCTTCGTCAAATACGGCCATCAAAGTGTCGCTGGTTGGAGAAAAGTGGAGTGATGACAATTTTCCAGGAGGATATGGGAATCGTCGGGGATCCTTGCCATCTTCCAAGTTCCATAATTCAATTAATTCAATGACATCCTCAGAATTTCTTCTAACGGCCAGAAAATGGCCGTCAGGAGAAAATCGGGTGATGACGACATCATTCACCGCCAACAGCCTGTCAACAATTGGAACACCAGTACAAACATCCCAAGACATAACCAGAATCGAGGTCGGATGGCTAGAGTTTCCAGCTTCATCTACCTGATGTGTGGAAGCAATTCTTCCGTCATGATGAATGAAGGCAAAATTGAAGCCCTCGATTCGAAATTGCTCCTCACCCATCTCAATGTCCCAGACTACTGCATAAGACTCAAGTTCGACTAGAATACGTTTCCCATCAGGACTGAAGCAGGTATTATATACCTCCCCATAATCGGGCAGCTCAAATGGGCCCGAAATGTGATGACCTGTTCCAGAGTCACAGACATGCATAGTTTTGACTGCTCTGTCAGGTAGTCCTGAGAAGGAAACAAATGTGCTTTCATCCAGCGAGAAGACTATATGATGTACAGGATCCCTGTGGTGCTCTGCAGTGAATATCACCATTGGCCATTGACTGGGTTTCCCTTGAGTGATCGCAAGAGTGTTGGGAAACCTCGGACAGAACTTTCTGGCAACATGAGATTCCTCAGGTGCGAAGGGGAGTGCTGACAGGTAAATGTGAGGGGCGCGCTGAGAGATTGGAATGATAAATGCAGAAACGAATCGAAGAGCATCATGGATAAACAATGTCAGCTCATTATCAGGGTTGAGGGACTGGTCGGCCAACATCAGATATATCAGAGAAATGGTCTGGAAACACACCTTCCATGTTACAACCCTTCTGAGGATCAGGTATGCTTCATATACATTACCCGTCAGGCTCATGACCTCCAACCAGAACAGTAGCTTTTCGTACATCACAAATTTCACCGCCTCCATCATCTTCTCGTCAGATGGAGTCTGAATAAGGTGGTCCATCCAAAAAAAAGATGAATACAAGATGAAAGAAGGGATAGTGGATTTGACAGTAGGCTGAATATTGACGCTCTTTATGATCGAAGACTCCAAGTTGCACATGTTGAAATGGAGTTTGGATGATATCAGGGTTTTCAGACACAATACAGCAAGCTGGCGCTCATGATAGTCTCGATCCTGAACAGTGGAAAGATCAGGCAGTGCTTGTAGAAAGGAGGTCGAGAGAATGAAGTCTTCAAATGACTTGTGATGGAAATGAAGGATATCGCCAGAGTCAATGACGGACGCGAGACCTTTTCGGATTAATGGCACCATATCTGAGTTCCCGATCTTGACTCCGGGAAGCATCACAAGCACATCGTCACTCAATGGCTGCTTGGCATAGATCATGGCGCCCATAACAGAGATGATCCCTTGGACTTCTCTCTTCGAAATTCGTCCAAATGATGCCCTGACAACAGTAGTGTACAAAGAAAACAGATCATCCATCCCCTCTATGTCATCTCCTCCTTCCCTGGATCTAAGGATGTGAAACCGTGCTTCGGGATTATCTTCAAGGAAGTTGGCAACAGTGGTTGCCCAGATAAAAATTCTAGCAGCACCAGAAACCAGATAATCAAGAGCGTTCGCAATCCATGCAGGTCTCATTTTCATGTTGGTGAGTCGTGACTGGAGGAATGTACGGATGTCATCTGAGGCATTGTCTCCCGGCTTGACTCCATGGCCAGAAGGAATATCATGGATCCCGATGCAATCGGGGAAGGTAATACGGTCGTCTGGCCAGCTAGTAATAACCAACTTGAACCTCTTCAAGTGATCAACCTGAATCCAGTGCTTCAGCGTGTGCAGGAGACTCTGGAAATCCTCCTTCCCAGATGCATCATGCCTCAGACCACCAGACTCGTCCAGTGCATCTATTATAATCACCGGAAGCTCCTCATGTGGAATAGAATCATCCAGCATAGATAATGGCACCTCAATGAGCGATTTGAAAAGCCAGTCAATGTCAGATGAGTTGTGCCCCTGGTTGCCTTGAGCTATGTGTTTTCGAAGAGAAGGGAAGAGGCGGGCAAGGTCACAGGCGACAGTGCACCAGAGGGCATCTGTGGTAACGGTAGATTGTGTGCGATCAAACCGGAATGCGATTACATGGCGTTTCTGATCCTCTAGCCGATTGGCAATGCTAGCTGCCAAGGCTGATTTCCCAACACCAGGCGATCCTCTTATCCAAATCACATTGGGGCCATCGACGTTCTTGATTTCGTTTTCGATCTCTTGTAAGATGGTGGTGCGGGTGCCTTTCATACATGATTTGCATAGGGGAAGTCTATTCTCCCCGAGGGCACTCACCAAGTCGTCCAGCTCCTTCTTGTCAGCAGCTGTCTTCGCATTTTTTGCCATAGTAGCTGATATCAGTAACGAATCAGTCAAGTGAGACAATGAATATCAGGTATGAAGATCAGACCTTGTTGCACTACGATCTCGATAAGAAGATCCCGGTCAAAATTTCTCACAAAACTATCTAGTTTCTTCCGTAATTCAATAGTTTGGTCCTTATGAGGGAGAACAAGGATATATTTGGCTGCGACCAACGACTCAGTCGTCAATTCATCTCACGCAGATAAATACGCACCTGACCAACTTTTGAGCCACTGCTCAATAAAGTTCACTACTTCTTCCATCATTCCAGGGAATTTACCTATAGTAGCACGCAGTTCGTCTGATTTTGGAACTTCCTTAAGCCTGTCAAGCTGGCCAGCTAGCATACTCATGCCTTCTGCAAGGTCTTGCATTGCTTCATGAGATTCTTTTTGAGCTTCAAAATGCTACAAAATCAATCAGTCATGCAATTTGTGTTGAAAGAGAATGTGGCCAACTTTGTATACGGTATCAATACAATTTATCACTGTTTGAGCCACAGAATTGAGCTGTTTTGAGTCAGATAACAATCGCACATGCTAGGCAATGATTCATTACCCCACTGATGACCTTCCCAAAGTCGATAAGCATCCCAGCACCAGCGTCCGCAGAACCAAGGCGGCTCAAAAGTGGTTTGAAGGATTGCAGGCTTTTTACTGTACTCTTTATTTGTGCATCTAGAGCACGTAAATCACTGCCATAGGCCTACAATTCCATTTGAGTGGAAGATCTACATGTCAACAGTGGTAAAATGCATACCTCAGCGGCGATCCAAAATTGTAATCCTGAAATGGGATTAGTGAAATCCACCTTAAAGTTCGTTAAGGCATCCTGTGTAAATGGGAAATGATTGAGGCAAAATCGACCCACAATTTGTTCCTCGCTGTGCTTCAGAGGCCAGGTGATCCCATAAATCATCAAATTTTATGCTAGCTTTACATAGTGGATCAACTTCAGACTTGAAGATTTGTGGCCGTCGGAAATATTTGTGTATTTCAACATCCAAATTGCTCCCTTCGTGGAACATCCTACACCACATGAATATGTAGGACGTCATGGGATTGAAAAGGTTCACTTACAATCCGTTCTGGGTAACCTTCAAATGTTGTTCAATCCTGATCTTGTTGTCGAATTGTTTTTCAAGACTTTGAAGGGGGTTATCCGCCTTGTCAGAGTACTTGACGACCAGTGGTCGTTGAAATTCATCCTTGAGCTCCGCAATGAATTCTGTGAGAAAATAGAATGAGATTGCTGATCAATGGAGCCGATGGAACAATGTGGTATTCACCAAGGACTCGGATGACTCGCACCATAGTAGCTTTTTCCATTGTTTCGTTTAGTGGATAGAGTGGATATGAAGAGATACTGTGCGAGTAGGACTTATATCAGATGGACAAGAACAAGCACGGGCGCTCCTGCCTCGTGACTGTGAGCTTTATCGTCTACATCTAGACATATCAACACACGGCGAAGTTGCAAGTGTGAAAGCAGTTACAAGTGCCCCGGCTTGCCTCGGCCGTTTTCTTTCAACTGACATAATCTTCAGTTACAGTTGGTCAACTCGCCGCATCCATTATGAAAAGCACTGTTGGACCATCTCCTTTTCAGGCAGACCTCATGCCTTTGGGTGGATATCTTCTCGCCACTGTCCTGTTGTTCTGAGAGACTCAACCGCTCGTGAGCACTAAGAAAGAAAAGGAATCATTCATGTCAGTCTGGGTATCAATAACAAGTACAAAATTTAGAGCTGTCAAGTTGGCATAGAAAAGAGGGGTAGCAGGTAAGATGGCAGTGAATGACAACTCATTTGGCATTTTGTACGGTGTACTTGGGCAACGATGAGAGACCACACGACCGAAAAGTGACCACATCTAAACTCATTCAGAATAACAACGAAGATAACCGGAAGACACTAATCTCCATGACGGTGAGGCGTTACCATCACTAACGACACACCTCGAATCTCATGTCTAGCTGGCCCGGAAGCGAATGTACCCACCAACTGCGGACACGGGGTCACGTGAATCAAAGTCGACGTAGCAGAATTTATTGATCTTCTGGTTGAAGACGCGGCGAACAATGTATGACTCCAACCCACAATTAACGAGCTCATTAGGCTACTCTAAGCCATCGCCATTTACTCGGACAATACAAAGCAACCTACTTCTTTGATAATCTCCCTCAAATCAAGTCAGGTGTGTCGGCACAGATGGTGTACCCCAGGTCCGGGCCCGGTATTGAACCATTTGTGTCGGGCCGAGGATTCCTGAAGAAATGTACTCGGAAGGTGCTGCAACACTACTTAACCGACTACCATTGCACTAGCTCGGCTGATTTCTGAAGTCACCAGGATTCAAACTCTGGAAACGTGGCGGCTCCAAGATCACAACAATCTCACAACATCAAATTCCTGGACACGAATACTGGGGAAGTTATAGTGCGTACAGATGTCGAGTACGAAGATGACATGGAGATTGCATTTTCCCCAGATGAAGATCAAGTAACGTCTTTGTTCGTCACCATATGCAATATAATGCACCTGGAGAAGTGTGCCTCATTCGACTTGTGGCCGAGAAAAAATGTCCTGTTTGGGAGGGTCGCCTTACAAGCATGTAATGACCTGGTAATATGCACCATATCACATGATTACTGCAAGTTTAGCATCGGCAGGATCCCACAGGCTTCGAATGCATCTTTTCCTTACACTTTTGTGGGAAGGTAACGAGTTCGGTTGGGGAAGCGTCTCCGAAGGTTGGGTTCAGCCAGAGAGTAAGAGAGAGAAAAAACCAAAAAATTCTAAAATTCTCGTGCCATTTCTACTGTACTCTATTTTATATAATTTTTTTCTCTTTGCATCATGACACTAAGAAGGAAAAGGAAAGACCTAAGGCACTAAAATGATGAAGTGACGAAACTCGAAAGCCATTAAATATAATTTTAATACTCGAAAATAAAAGAAATAAAAGAAATAACCAAATAAAGAGAAACACAAAAAACCTCCCTGTTGGTTTCCCCACCTTTCCTTGACACTACACAGGTATCCCAGTGGCTACCCCCACACTTTGGAAGTAGCTGGAGCATATTTCCGGCACCCGATAGCTTGACCGCCATCCTTGCCGGACCTAGACCCTTATGTTGTTCACGGAATCACAACACTGCCTAGTTTGATCCTGTCCACTTTGACGATCAGGTGCATATCAGCTGGAAGCCCCCACCTGATTACTCACCCGACGGGAAACTCTTCGCCTGTCAGTCTAACGATGACTCCCACGTCCAAGTGTGGGACGTGCGAACTCGCCGGCCCGTTTCCGAGTTCCCAACTTCCGAGGTAGATAGAACTGCTCTTTCACCTGCCCTGCCCTGATTGACCATTCCCTTGCAGACGGACTAATTGCTCTTAGATAATGCAATATTCCTCTTTGATGCCTATAACGGTCATCTGTATGGTCAAATTTTGGGTTAAGGAAATGAGATGAAACAGCGTTGGCATACTAATGGCCCGACATTGGTCTGAGAGCATGGGAAATGGCAAACCTCATGGAAGTGCCTTCCAATCTGTTGGTAGGGTGCAACACTCTAGTTTTATTGATATTTATATTTCTACGTTCTTAAATTCATTTTCCGGTTGCCAGAACAGCGCCCGCGTTGGCTACGAGATTCCATCCTTCAATATGGATCCTAAACTTGCTTCCAGGCCTGCAAATACTGGCTTCGAAGGGTATAGGCAGATCAATGGATACGGTCAACTTGTTTACGATGATCTTGCCCCAGTGTCTTTTTTTTCAGGGAACGAAAATCGACTCCTGGCAGAATTATATATGCACCATCGGCTCGACATATGCGTCGTTTTATCTCTGGACAATGACGACGAAATTGTCATTATCCATTTCGCCGGAACCATATATTCTCCAATACTACCAAGCTCGGGAAATTTTCTTCGAAATCACAAAATGTCTTCATATCGAAAGCGACCACGTCAGTCCATTGAAAAAAAAGAGCCAGCATCGTGTTTGCGTCAGATAAAAAGAGCAAGAAAATGGAAACCATGGGTGAGAGAGAAATTGGAAAGGGGGAGACGCCGCTGTTCGGTTGACGTTCTTGAGCTTGCAAATGGAACGTTACAACAAGTTGTGTTGTGTTTGTGTTTTATTATCGTTCCATGGGAGACTTTATAACAAATGTACTATTGGTTAAAACAACTGATTTCGATCGCTGAGCTCAAGGAAGACTACAACAAACTAAATAAAAACAGCGGAAATTCAACAAATACACCATTTCGACTTTTTGACCAAGCAGGCACATGGCAAAAAACCACAGGTCCGAGAAGATCTCTGCTACTCAACAAAAAAACATTAACCAACTCAACCCATACAACACCCTTCTCTCAAAGTTTACACTACTATCCCATTCATCATCTTCATCATTTTCAACACTACCTCTGCCCCTCCTAGACCATCCTCGCTTCCTTCCGCATATCCCCCAACTATATCCTTCCTAAACGCTTCTTCTAACATTTCTCCTACATTCCTCACCAACGTAGACTTGATTTCAGTTTACATATCCTTTGGAACATTGTGCTCGACATCTTTACGATTCCAATACCTGGTGGTCCGACAAATAGATAGAAGGTGGGTAGAGTCTGTGGGCCGGGTTTATGCATCGACGGGATTTCACGTCGTTTAGCGGGCTTATCCGCTGCTTCTCGTGTTTCCTTGCCCACATTGAGTTCTTTCAGACGGACTACGAGGGATTCCATTAGCCGTTTCTTGATTTTTTCAAGACGGAAGCGATCGGCATCAAGTTGGTTTGGGCTATATTTTGTCGCGAAAAATAAAGGGAGCAAAGAATAGTGATGACGATGGGTTGGGCCAGAAGATTGAAGTTAGCTATTCAAGCTACACAGCATATGTGACTGGAGTCGTCGATGAAAAAGATGAAAGGGCGTACATGGCTCCCTGATAACACCATTTTCACCGCTCCCCTCTTGAGCCTTCTTCGCTTCTAAATTTTTGTCTTCCTCTCCTCAGTGCCAGCCTTGATCGATAATGAGCGGGTTTGGAAAGGGAGTAAATGACGAAGGATTTGCTAAAAGTGTATTCTTGGGGGCGGGTTTACCTGCATCGATGGGATTGCAGCTTGTTGACAGGCTCCTCAGCATCAGTGATAGCTACTGCTGTTCGCACTTCCTTGTCCGCATTGAGCTCTTTGAGACGGACTACTGCAAAAAACTCGATGAGTCATTTCTTGATTTTTTGATTCGTGTCAAGTCGAGTTCGGACTTCCGTGAGGAACGGTTTTCGCGAGTAACAGATGAAATAGTAGAGAACAATGATGTTGATGAGTTGGGCGAGAGAATCGAGGTTAGCCACTCGAGCTGCATAGTTGAGTTTAAGTTGAATTGTGAATGAAAAAGGATGAGGCGGCATACCTAGCTCGTGATAACATCATTTTCAACACTCCTTCGATAGATTCTCTTGAGTCTTCTTCATATCGACCAAATTATCTGCTTCATGCTGGTTATTGTCATCCAATTCACTCGTGATACCGTTGCTTGCGGGTTATACGCACTGACACCTCTTTGGAGGCCAACAATTCGCGTTGAATAGCTGCAAGGTCCGCAAGAAGGATTCTTTCTGTTACCTGGACGGGGACTCGTCTTAGGCGGAAGCTATCTTATTTGATACATCGGACATGGAGGCCTCCTTGAGGAACATGTCAGAGGTAAGAGACAAATGAATTGGGGTGTTGAATACGGCAGAAGGAATGGTGTGAGGAAAGGGAAGGAGGGCGACAAAAACCAACCCAATTGGGTCGTTGTAGTCAGTATCGATGCTGACTACGAAGATATCGGCAATTCAGAAGGTGCGAGCATCGGTCATGTCTTTGAGAATGGTTGCGATTTTGATGCAGCCCTCTTTCCTAGCTGGTTGCAGGGCATCACGAGCAAGTCTGTCGAAAAGTCTGAGAACAGCCTGGTTAATCCTGGTGGTTATTTCCCTATTTGGGACATTGTCGACGGGGAGATATTAGACATGGAAAGGGGGTAAAGAATTGGAGAGAGGAGGATTGTGGGGGGTGAGGATGGAGAGTTTTACATGGGAGTGGAGAGAGAGATTAACCAGGGCTGGTTCGAGATACATGTTGAAGGCTTTGGGAGGCGAAGGACTCGCACGGCTGTGCCCCACTCTGCGAGGGCTGGGGTCGCGTTGTTGAGTGGAGGGAAATGGGTACGACGGCAGCGATGAGAGAATCGTCAGTGGTGGACAAGGTCAATGAGGGCATGGCCGACACCGTTTATGACAGGGACTATGAGCCTCGATATTGGGAACAGTTGACATGTGACCACGCAGCGAGCAGCTCAGGTGGAGCCACAGCACAAGACCAGTATAGACAACTCAAATCACGTTCCTATTCACAGTGTTGAGCACACGAGAAGTATACGACCACAGAGAAGAAAGGTCAAAGTTAGAGTAACACATTACAAGGACAACAACCGTAAGCAAGAGACAAACAATCTGATGATCAACAAACAGTGAGACAAGCATTAGCAAACAAATATTGATCCCAAGACTGACGATCAGTGGCAGTGCATCTGCTGATCTATACAGTTATCTTTTCAAGCTTATTGATTATCGATGGCCTGTTTAGATAAGGCTCCAATCATCTTGTCGTCCAAATTGACGTTGGTATCACAACGGAGCTCATGCTGTGAAATTACTCTGGGAGCACAAACAGAGAAAAATCAAGCTCTTGAGGGAATCACATCTGTTACTTGCGGCATCTATCTCTGCGCAGCAGAGGTTGCATCTCAAAAACTTGCATTTTTAGTACATGTATCTAATACGGATTAAGTCAATGGAGAAATCAGAAATGCCGAAGACGGGTGATGGAGACAGCATAAGATAGACATCAGGACTTCCATGTGAAATGAATCACCGTTGATTGATAGTGCGTAAAGATGATGTGATACAATGTTGTGATCACCATGGGCATGTGATACCCAACAAGAGTGGTCTTAATAATGTAGACACCAGTCCACATCAATTAATGCCTCAACACAGCATCCATCAGATATGTGTGAAACCTGGAAAGAAATGATGACACGCCAGGATTATTCTGAGTGAATTGTCTGCCTTGTGTGGGAATAAATTCCGTTCACATCACAGGATCAGACATATTTTCGTTTGTCACAATAGCTTCGACATTGCTTGTGTTCGCATTACAAATCAAATTCTCAAAGAAATCACATTTATCCCTGTTCTACTTCCACCTCAGATCCCCCCATAGCCATCCTCAATAATGTCGAAATGTTGTGGTAGGCATTCCAGTATCCTGTCTTACTGTGGCTAGTACATTTCCAATTATGAGTCATCCTGCAGTCTTGTAAAACTCAACGGCCATGTCTAGTTGCCCCCTACAGACTGTTCCGCAGCACCTATCAATCGACATGATAAAGTCAATGCCAAAGACGCTGACATGCATGATCAGTGGCCCATATACTCGCTGAGGATGGCACGTCAGCCTTGTTACATTGAGCGACCCAGGTCTTTCATATTTGTGCCCTTCATCTCCAGTAAATCTCATCACTGCTTATTTGTATAGATGCGATTCTTATCATAATGAAGATGGTGATGCCTAGCTATCTACCCCTGCTTAACAATCTGACAGTGATCTCCGTTTACTGTTTCCACCACACTTAGGATTGCGGGAAGAGGATGGGAGCATCAACCACATCCTGCAAAGCAGTCGCGAGTGCGTTCGGATGCAGATAAGACATCTTCAACTCAAGATGTAAGTGTTTCCCTGTCGTGCGCCGTTGTAGGCGGGCTAATCTTTTACCACTCCCCTTTCTTAAGCCTGCCCACAACGCCACATCGAGCCTCGGCTTCCCCGAGTCCTTCCCCTTTCATCAGTGTCACCATTGTCTCCAACTCCTCTACATTCCCAGGCGCTCAGCTGTGCTATGCCCAATTAACTATTCAGAATTTTGAGAGATTCAAGGGCATATCCCCTTTCATACGGCTTGTCGATCCTGTCACACATATCATTAAATGTTATTACTGCTCTAATATATTTTTCCACCACTGAATACAAGCTCGCAAGCTTCTATCCTCAGTATCTCGATAATAGAAAATCTTCGTTACAGTGTTGACAAGTTTATTGCCGATTTCTGTCTGATCATTGAGAACAACAAAAAGCTGTACAATGCTGACCACCAAATTACAGCTACGGTAAAGCGTAACAAGAAAATCATGAAACAAATGCCTCCTCTGCGAGAAGTATGTGGACACTCTTATCTTGATAACTGTTGAACCAGCTGAGCATCGTATCTAGTCCATGTGGTCTCGTCTCGCTCCTTCTAGACTGATTTGTTCGCATCGACCTGTAGTTCCCGACCGTGTTGTATTCTTCCTGGAGGTATCTCGGGTATTTTATGCTTCTGTATCTGTCTGATGAACATGCATTGCAGACAATTGAAGATCGGAATCTAGTGCTTTATAGCTCCAAAGCTATTACCTAGGAATATTTTATGCAAATTTATAAGCGTGTTCAAGATCTCAATTTCTATGATGCGCACATTTGTACTGACTATTTGAATTTGATATAGGTATTTCTTTCCTTGCTTATCGCATTGCCTTATCTTTTTTAAAAGCAGGAATCATTTGTTGTGCTTGTAGTAGTGTTCTTCCAATTTATATCTCGAGCACCAAAGCTCATGATGCCCGCACACAAGTTAACGGCCTGTCTATCTCTGCTTCCAAGCTATGTCAAGATATCTCAACTCGGCTACCATAGTGCCTAAGCTTTGATTCAATAATCGGCTCAATCAGATGGTATTTTCCAGGATATAATTGTCTCCCATATCTAGCTCTGAACGAACACCTTCGCATTTCTACAGCTCCCTTGTGCATTGATTCAGCCAAATTTTGTAATATCTTTTCATTTTTGGTAGAGGGTGATGAATACCTGTTTTCGACGTGTTTGCGTTCTATCAACGAGCCGTAGTTAGCTGTCAACGAAGCTGGCACAAAACTTGGACTACGGCTGTGTTGGGCAAATCAGTAACCAAACCATTTTGTCAGGCACATTACACGAAACAATGTATCCGGTTACTTGATCTAGAGCCAGACAAAGACGTGAGTGACCGGGTCTCATTGACCTGCTTGGAATGTTCTATGATATGGTCAAGTCAATTCAGAAGATGGATTCCACTGCACCACAGATCAACTACTTGACTCACCTGTATATCCGAGCTAAGCCTTGAGGCAAAGCTGAATTTGTGAAGTATTGCAAGTGGATCGACAGGGCCAAAATGAAAATCAATGCCAAGCATTTCCCGATATGGTTACTCAGTTCACTTTCGGAACAGACCTCGCCTGTCAGGCTCATGACCTCCAACCAGAACAGCAGCTTCTCGTACATCACAAATTGCATTGCCTCCATCATCTTCTCATCAGATGAAGTCAAAATGAGAGGAGAGATAACAGTAGGCTGCAGTGCATCTGGGTAAATAATGCCAAATCACATGAGTAACGCATGAGTTTTCATTCTCTTAATGCAACAGTGAGTCCTATGTACATCTCTCAGATAGATATCTACTCACCTTTTGCAGGTTACCTGTGGAGTTTTTTTCTCGAATATTTGCCTTCCACTTTCTTACTGGAGTCGTCAAGTAAAGCTAAGCCGGCGTTCAGCACAGCTACGTCTTGTCTGCCGCCAATGGAATGCAGTTGTCGTATCCGCTCCCAGCCTATGGGTCCAGTTGCAACTTGGCGAACATTTTGATATTCCCCCCGACATCTGTTATATCCCCCTTGACATCTTGTCCATACGGCTTGAACGATCAAAAACATATTCTCTTCATATCGGGCTCCATTACTATCCGATAGATCTGCAGCATTTACCTGTTCTCACCAGTTCAATTGAGCATTGGGAAAGCCTTAAACTCTGGGGTTACGAAGATTCGGCAGATCTCGTCTGTCAACACATTCCATTATCTTGCGCCAGACAACTCAAATCCATTTGTGCTTCTAACCCAGGTCTGGAGACACCAAAACGTATTTCTGCACTCGTAGGGACCACACCCAATCTAGTCTCTTTGCATTCAATTTGGACTCGAGCAACATTGTGCATATACCCGTTCAATAGACTCAATAGTGAACAACCTTTCCCATCTTCGTCTTGGTAAGTCTGCACTCGATTGCGAATGTACATGGAGAATGCTTCGGCATTTCCGTGGCACTGTCTTAGATTTATCGTCTTGTAACGGTCTTTCCCTACTACGAGATTCGCCCCCAATCATGTTTCCCTATCTGAAAATCCTTTGTCTCCAGATGCATGGAATAATATATTCCGACTGCTACCTCTATTAGACGCACCCGCACTCCAAATCCTGGATCTTTATTATAGTCGTTTGCTTGATGTCGATGTTGAATGGTTATTCAATCGTTTATTGAAATTGAAGCTTCCGCTTCTGGCAATGCGCATAGATGTTGTATTCAAAAATGCCGACGGTTCGGATCGTTTCTTTCAATCGCCGGCTATTCAAGCAATTTCTTTGGTGGAAGTTATAATATTATTATCAGATCAGAAAATTCAAAGACAGAGGAGCCGCATGCTTGGGACAGCTGTCATGGTGGAACATTGGATACTGGGAACTTTTTGTTGGATGAAATCGTTTACCTGACGTACCTCGGGATCTTGACGACTACTTGTATGGAGAAATTCCGTGCGATTGTTATTCTGGATCAAGACATTTTAATTTTTTTCTGCTTGAAGAGATGAAAGGGGTGGACAATAGAGTCTCAGAAAATAAGTGGTGGTCTAATCAGTATAGGCACTGTTTTGGAGCATATAAGCGGCGCTCTAGACAGTAGGTTGAGTGATGGATGTCTGGTATAGCAACTACCTTATGTTGTAGGTCAAGCTGAATCATCGATAGATTACACTTGATGATCGCCAATGTAATAAGCTTCATCATCAAAATCAACTTTTGCACCAAACATGTAAAAGGGAAGGTACAGTGGAACGAGTACCATGGTGTCAATGCATTTAGTCTAATTGCTGCTGCACCAGACATTCACCTGACACAGGCATGGGACTAGCCTGTGTTGGAGGGGGCGCTGTGCTTATTATCGTTCCATAGGAGATTGTATTACTGCGTGAAACACTTGATTCTGGTTGCTAAGCTCAAGGAAGGCTTCTCGTTGATATTGGCAACATAAACAAAAACAATTCAACAAATACTTTATTTCGATTTGACCAAGCAGGCACATGCCAAGAGTCGCATGTTCAAGAATTTCCTATTACTCAACAAACATCCTCTTCACAAAATACATCATTCATAACCAACTCTCAACCCATACAATACCCCTTCTCTCAAACTTCACGTTCACTTTCATTCATCATCATCTTCTTCACCAACACTACCTCTTCCTCTCTTGCATGGTCCTCGTTTTCTTCCATGTAACTTCTTTCATTCCTCAACCATATCCTTCCCAAACGCTTCTTCCAACGCTTCTCCTATATTTGTCACAAACAGGAACTTGATTTCATCTCCTTTTGGACATCATGCTCGACACCCTTACGATTCGAATACCTGGTGGCCCAACAAATAGACGTATTGGACTCTTCGTCGATGATGAGTGAAGTTTGGAAAGGGAAGCAGATGGAGAAGGATTTGCTAGAGGGACACAAGGTGGGGCGGGTTTATGCGTCGACAGGAAGATTACAGGTTGTTTAGCAGGCTTCTTGGCTGCTTCTCGTGCTTCCTTGTCCACATTAAGTGCTTTCAGACGACTACTACAAGGCATAGCCGTTTCTTTATTTTTTTCGAGACGAAAGCGATCGGCATCAAGTTGAGTTTGGGCTTTTATTTTGTCGCGAGTAACGAAAGGGGTAAAGAATGGTGATGACGATGGATTGGGCCAGAAATTGAAGTTAGTCATTGGAGCTGCATAGCATATGTGACTGGAGTCGTCGATGAAAGGGATGAAAGCGCGTACATGGCTCCTAATAACACCATTTTTATCGCTCCCCTCTTGAGCCTTCTCCATTGTTTTCCTCTCCTCAGTTCCAGGTCGCATAGCTTCGATCTCCTCCTTCAGGTCGGCCAAATTATCTGCTTCATGCTGGTTATGAATCTCATGGCACCATTATTGGCGGGATTATATGCAGTTGAATTACTAACACCTCTTTGGAGGGCTGATTGTTCAGGTTGAATGACTACGAGTTGTTGACGCGAAATAATGCCTCCCATTGCTTGAACAGCGACTCGTCTGTGGCGGAAGCTATTTTCCTTGATACGTCAGGTATGGAGGCCTCCTTGAGGAAGATGTCAGAGGCAAGGGGCAAGCAAGCTGGGGTGTCAAGTAAGGCTGGATGGTGTAAGGAAAGGGAGGGAGGGCAATCAATCCAATTTGTCGTTGCAATCAGTAGGCAACGAGGATGTTGGGCATTCAGAAAGTACGAGCATCAGCTAAGTCTTTGATCACAGTTGCGATCTTGATGTAGCCTGGCTGCAGGGCATCACACGCAAATCTGTCGAGAATTTTGAGAGCGGCCTGTTCAGTTGCGGAGATATATTAGACAGGTAAAGAGGGTAAAGAATCGGAGAGTGGAGGGCGAAGGGACATGTCTAGTTGGAGTTGCACGTTGGATGATGCAAAGGACACGGGCAGCTATGCCCTACTCTGCGAGGGCTAGGGCGGCGTTGTTGAGTGGAGGGAAGAGGGGACGGCGACAATGAGAAAGGCGTCGGAGAGGTCAACGCGGTCAATGGTGACATTGTCGACATTGTTGTTGACAGGGACTGTGAGCCTCGACGTTGGGAACAGTTGACATGTGGCTACGCAGCGAGCAGATGCAGCTCAGCACGCCGCAGGGTATAATTTATTTGTCAGTTTTTTATTTATAATTATTTGTGCCTACGGTGCCCCGCGCAACATCTGACATCAATCAGTTCCTAACAAAGGCACCAGCAAATCTGACAATGCATAAGTGACCAATTCGATTTTCAACACTGCTCGTTTCGGCCAGCACATTTTCAAAAAACCCCCAAACATGCCAGCAGTATGCACCCGTTTCTTGAGCGAGGTGTATTACTCATTTATGCTAGGATAGTTGCCGTGGTTCATTTAGATGAATGACTTGGAAGTTCACTGCTCCTCATGGCAATCGCTCTGTTTAGGCAAATCTGAAACCGACAGACAAAGTGCTGGAAGTCGGCCCCGGTACTGGAAACCTCACAGTGAAGATTCTCGAACAGGCGAAACACGTTACAGCGATTGAGATGGATCCACGTATGGCCGCGGAAGTAATTTATGGTCTCTAGACTATCAGCCAATGTCCAGGTAAAGCACTCCAACTATCTTATCAAGGAAACTCATCGGCTTTGAATGAAATACAAGCTCTACGCAAAAGTGGACAATGTCATCAACGTCTCTCGGAACGACTTTCGTCTCCCACCTCAAGTTGAATCATCCATCTCGTACCTCTCGACCCACCACCTCCAGTCAAGTTTGAAGAATTTGACAGAACGAACCGAGTCATTTTTTCTCGCCCCAATAAAACCGTTCGAGGCAATATTCAGGCTAAAGGAGTAATGAAGATGCTAGAACAGAATAGAAGGACATGTATGAGTGCTCAGGAAATGGTGCATACAACTCATCCTTTATTTTGGGTCCTTGACGGCGCTTTCCGTATCCGCCGACTGACGCTCATCTATCTCAGCCTGTTGACAATGACACCTCAGAGCTAGTAGACAAAGTTCTAACGGAAGTTGGACATCTGGAGAGTATAGCATCCAAGATGGACATTAACAATTTTCTCAGGTGCGGGAACGAGTATGCAGATTACTGTCGTATCTAACACTTGACAGGCTGTTATTTGCATTCCACGACGTAGGGATCCATTTTGGATTATAGTAGCCTAACTTATCTGGGGTCTGCTTGTACGTTGCTCGCCATGTCTTGGCTCAAGCAACGGGACACACTGATTCTGGTTCACATGCCCCGAAGAGAAGAGGTCTATCCGGGAGACGATGTTCAATCGTTAATTGTGGTTATTTTATGGTCATGTGATATCTTTCATCGTTGCCCAAATGCACGATACAAAGGGGTGGTATGTGAAGTTAATATTTATCTTTGCCATCACACCTGCTACCCTTCTTTCCTATGCCAATTTAGCAGCTAAAAATATTGATCGTGGTCGATGCGATAAAACAGCTCTCCCCTTACGATTGATACCGAGACTGGCGGGTATTTTCATGGTACTCAGAGTCAATTTGGATTGAGTGTATCAGAGGTATCAAGGCACAAGGCAGTGGTGAGACAGATTTGACGACAGAAGGCAACAATCACCCAAGGGCATGAGGTCTCCCATGCTTTATAACGGATGCAGTAAGTTAGCCAATTGTAAGTGGAGACTATGTCAGCCGAAGGAAACGGCTGATGCAAGCCAGAGCACTTGTGACCTCGCTATGCTTCTGATATGTCTGGACAATGATAATCAAACTCCCAATTGATGAGGCAGTAGTAGCTGCTTTGGATGGTTTCACAGCCTTGTCTACCTGATAACACCATACCTCCTTTCGCAACGTTGTTTCTTGCTCCCTCTACCCAAAGTTGAGTCAATGGCAAACTCAGGTGAATCTGCTACTGTGGTACCAACCATCCGAATTGTCGGTGAGTATGACACTGTCTCATTGGTTTGATCTATCAGTAAGCTTAACTGCATCTAGAATTCATAGGGAAGCTTGATAGTAAATTGCTAGAATCGTTGATTGTCAAGCACTCTGACAAGGCGGATGGCACCAGCCATCTCCGAGATACAGGGAAACTCAAGAAAAACTCCGAGGAAGAGCAGCATCTTAAGTTGACAAGTAAATGGTGAGTTGAACATCCCGTGCTTAGGCAGTGCTAAACATTTGTACAATATAGTATTCTGAAGCAAGAAAGTAACCTGGATATTGAGATACATAGAAAGCATCCTCTGCGACGGAAGATCTCCAGTCTTGGGCATTTTTCAAAGGGTGATCCTCTGTGTAAAGTCAGTGTTGAGTTTGGGGATCTATGGGATCACCTAGTGTCCGAAACACAGGAAGGAAGCAAATGTAGGTTGATCTTTTCCTCAATTGCTCCGAGTCTGCTCAGAATACTTCAGCAAATTTCAAGGTAGAATTCCCTAATGGAGTTTCAGGATTACACTTCTGGATCGTTGTTGAGGTACGCTATCATGGTTGCTGTCAACATTTAGATTACCTACTCAAGTCCAAATGTGGGCTTACGAATGTGACCTGAGCGCCCTGAATAGACAGATTAAGAGCACGATCGAGTACCTGAACAGTTTCCGGCCTATAATATATCGTCTCGGTTCCGCAAATGATGTGGGTGCAATGTTTATTGAGTTCGGAATGGCCATCGGTGGGGTAAATCATTGTTTACTAGCACACATGTGCGTTATCTGACTCAAAGCAGCTGAATTCCATAGTGAAATCGGTGTTTTCTTGCATCGACTTAGGCTTCCATCATTCCCCACTTTTAGGGTCTGTCTTAGCTTGATATCAGATTTTGACACAGGGTCGAGTTCATCAGTCACACCAAAATAAGAATATGCCTAAGGCGTTCTGATCCATTATGGGATTGCGCTACACGATCGTAACATTCATCTGAGCATTTCCAATCAATTCATGCTCTTTGGTGTAGTATTCATCCTAACATTTCCAACCGTCTCCAGGATCGAATTTCTTCCAACCCAATATTCAGGATCTACTCAAACAAAAAGAATCCGCACCTGCGTGTCCTACAGTAGTCTGATTTTAGTGACCTAAGACTAGTCTTCTTGACTTTTACAAAGGCTGAAATAAGGAGACACTAAGTTCTTATCAGTATACATGCAGTGCTCAGCTATAACTAGTTGGCATTCTTTTTGATACAGTTTGTGCTAGACAACACATCAGTCCAATATTGGGAAAAAAGCAGTAAATCTGGGCATGGTTTATACGTATTGAAATGCAAAGTCGATCTCAACCTGTTATTGCGACTGCTAACACCAACAGTCACACCAATAGTCTCCTGCGGCCTTCTCCATCCCTGTGCGATAACATCCCAAATGCTCAGATCGTACTTTGACAATATCATCGTCACTCGCCCACTGCTGATAACACCAGAGTCAAATCCACATAGTACAGCAGGGGGGTTCTCCGGATGATTTCGAAAAGTTGAGGTCTAGGTGATTCAGCGCACAAGAGGTCACTAATGTTCTTGATAGAGAAGAAAACCTTTATGGAATTGTCAGGACAAGACAGCACAATAGATACGGAAGTGTACTCGCCAAGCAGCGGTGGAGCCACATTCGACTGGCTTCCCCACGATCCCAAGCCTGAGCAGCAGCAGTATCGCCCCCATTCGTAGGTAGACAAGCTTGACTCCTCCAGGGACAGAATCGATCTTGTAGGGATCTGAGCTGAGCAAGGGCTAGTCTGAATTGTCGGATTTGTGGTATTATCCGTCATGTCGAATGACGTGAAGAATTATATGGACCGACAATGCAAAGGCACTCGCCGAAAACAAGGAGTTCGATGACCTAGTGAGTGCCCTGCTTGAACCCTTCTGTATGCTGACATATACAACATTTATGAAACGCCACATTGAGGATGGCCAGCACACCTAATGGATCCATAAGCATTACCTTGGTCTATTCAATTGCTCATTTTATTCGCAAATTTACTGGATGTTCAAGTACCTGGTGAGGCTATTGCTTGGAATCGACAGTATAGGTGTCTCGTGATCAACGAACCTTTCCTGACACAACCCCGTGTATGCGCAAGTATTGTCTGCTTCATCTCAAAGCTTGAATGCACCTGACTGACAAGGTCCAAAACGCGAGATTCAGCCTGTTCTTGGAGTAATTGTCCCTCACTCATCATCATAGATCAGCTATGCGCCTCAGCGATTCACTCGACAAGTAACGCATCTGCCAAAAGTTATTCACAGGTAGCAAAGCATTTGATTTCCTTGTTGTATTATGTACAGTCTACAATAATTCGTGAGCCATTAG
>Ga0153938_1000254_pt1 | contig 20886 bp, 21 predicted proteins | sample TSNY022MetaG_FD_104740 | JGI IMG/M metagenome (GOLD analysis project Ga0153938, IMG submission 104740) | Attine ant fungus gardens microbial communities from New Jersey, USA - TSNJ022 MetaG | ecosystem: Host-associated > Fungi > Mycelium > Unclassified | place: USA:New Jersey: Brendan T. Byrne... | reverse complement strand
TTATCCTTAATGATTTCTCAAACAGGTGGCGGTTGTCGTGCTTCTAACTACATTGGCCTCTTACGAAAAGCCATTGAAGATGCTGGTTATCCAAATATCCCTATTATCTCCTTTAATGTTGCTGGCATGGACAAATCAAGTGGCTTTAAAATTACACTAGGTCTAGCTCATAAAATGTTAATGTCTATTACTTATGGTGATTTATTAATGCGTCTATTACTTGGAACAAGACCTTATGAGAAAAAGAAAGGGGAAAGTCAAAAGCTATATGATTCTTGGATTAAAAAATGTAAGAATGCTTTAGCAAATTCAACTTTCAAACAATATAAAGAAAATGTTAGAGAAATGATTAACGAATTTAATCAAATTAAAATTGAAAATAAAACTTTACCAAAAGTTGGAATTGTTGGGGAAATCTTAATTAAATATCATTCCTTTGGTAATAATTATCTATTAGAAGCATTAGAAGCAGAAGGTGCTGAAGTTGTCTTACCTGATTTTATGGGCTTCATCAAATACTGTTGTTATAATGGAATTGAAAAAGAGCGAATCATGAAAGAAGGAAAAGTAAAATCTTTCTTCAATAAAAAAGCCTTAGATATTATTGATATGTATGAAAAAGAAATAAAGAAAGCTTTAGAAAACACTAGATATCGTCAAGTAAGCAATATCTACAATTTAGCAGATAATGTAACTCCTGTCTTATCTACTGGAAACCAAACTGGTGAAGGCTGGTTCCTAACCGCTGAAATGTTAGAACTCATGCATGAGGGTGTTGAAAATATTGTTTGTGTGCAACCATTCGCTTGTCTACCTAATCATATTGTTGGGAAAGCTGTTATTAAAAAAATAAAAGAACTCTACCCTTTATCAAATATCATTGCAATTGATTACGATCCAGGAGCATCACATTCCAATCAATCAAATCGCATTAAACTGATGCTTGAAGTAGCCAAAGAAAATTTAGAAAATACCAACGCCTCAAATTAATATGAAAGAAATGATAAGATGAAAAATAATTTAGACCTTCTCTTAGAAGAAGGAATAAATGAGATAATATGTAATGTATTTAATGATTATGATCTAGATAAACTAACTGATATCGAAAAAAGATTTCTGATTTTTAAATATTTCACCGAAACGCTTCAATATGATCATCAAGTGTTCCAAAATAAAATTAATGGTATTAGTGGTATTAATCCAGTAGAAACATTAATCAACACCATTAAATATAAAACAGGAGTTTGTAATTCTTTTGTAATGCTTTATAAATTTGTATTGGAAAAATTAGGAATCAACGCAATTGCTTGCATATGTAATTATGATAATATTGCAAATCAACATAAAACTATTTTAGTAAAAAATAAACTTTCAAATACATATTCTTTTGATGATATAACAATGGTTATCCTGAAAGAAGAAACAATAGAATCCGCTTTTGGTTACGATTTAGAAATGGCTAAAAATTTAAAAACTCCTCAAAGAGAAATATTTGGAAATCCTTCAAAATTATTTGACATGTTTTATAAATCTAATTTAACAAGTGATTTTACAGATGAAATAATAATATCAAAACCAATTAAATATCCACATGGTGAATACGTTCACTCTCAAGTTGTAGCATTACCAAAAATAGAAAAAATACCAGAAAATATAAAATTAGATTTAATCTATAAATTTAATGCTAAAGTGAAATAGCAATTTTAAAATATTCATATTTTATTTAAAAAAACAGTCTTAAAAAGAGAAAAACAATTTCTCTTTTTAATTGTTTTCTAATATTTCTTATCCTTTTTCTAATTTATCTAAACAAAAAAAATTCACTATTTTTTAGTGAATTCTATTCTAATAACTAAATAATCAAAAATAATTGAAATCCGAATTATTAAATCTTTCTATTATTTTTCAATAAATATTATACCGGCACAATGACTCATTTTTTGAAACTTAGTTTCAATATTTTCTTTTTTTAAGAGCTCTAAAAAAGATTCAGCAACGATATAAACTTCTTCTTTATCAAACCCTTCATTTTCGTTTTCACAGTGTAGCAAATCTTGTTTTGTTTCAAATGCAATATCACCAATAATTATTTTACCATTAGCATTTAATAAACTTTTAAGAATAATAATAAATTCTATTTTCTTATCATCAGTTAAATGATGAATTGCATATGTAGAAATAATATAATCAAACTTTTGATTCAGTATGTCATTTGGCAATTCATTATTAAAATCACATTCATAAAACTTCCCATTGGGCATCTTTGCGTTAGATATTGCTACCATTTCATTTGAAAAATCAATTCCATATATACTACAATTTAAATCATATATTTTTTTTGTTAATATTCCTGTTCCAAATCCAATATCAAGCACGATTGAATTAGGTTTTATTTGATTTAAAATATGATTAAGCACATCATAATAACCATCAAAAGGATATTCTTTATTTAAATAAGAATTATTTACTGAATTATCATATTCTTTTGCCCATAAATTAAATCCGTCTTTATCTAGCATGTTTTTCACCTTTTTTATATAACTATCCTTCTTTTTCTATTTTTTCAATCAATTTTTCAATTTGTTTTTCTATACTTTTTATATCTTTAGATGTATCTATTTCAAAATAAATATATTCTTTTGGTATGCTATATTTTTCTTTTTCCATTGTTAAAAAAGTATCAATGTTTCCCTTAGAATAATTGATTGTTTCACTACCATTTATTAGAAAAGTATTTTCATCAAACTTTCTATTTTTTACTCTTTCCATAACTATTTCTCTATCATAGATTAATTTAATTATATAAAATTTATAATTGATTTGCTTTAGTATAGAAATCTTCGTTTCAAAATCACTTGAAATATTTCCATCCAATAAGCAATTATTACCATTCTTTAAGACCTGTTCAATTCTATAATATTGAATCTTTTTAACTAGTTTTTCAATTTCAATAATATTATTAAAACTAGTTTGATAAATAAATCGCCTTATCTTGTCATTGTTCAATACTACTATATCTGTTTTTTCGGATATTATTTTTGCCACAGTTGATTTTCCAGTGCCAGAAATACCATCAATTAAAATTAAATATGGATTTTTAATCTTACCTTTAGGTATAGGATTTTGTTTTAAAAATATATCCATAATATCATTAGCATTATTTAAATTTTTAAAATTCATGTTAAATCACCATTCATCTTGTTAAAAATAAATCTATCTGAACAATAAAGAAGACTGCTTATTTTTATCTACTTTTTAATAATATGTTCAATAATATATAAATTATTTTTTTCCTTTATAAACGGCTTTTTCCTTCTGACAAAATTCTTTCATATTCAATATCATAATTTGATAATATAAAAGTCATTAAATTTTCATTCACAAAATACTTATCATTTTTATTATTCATGAATTCTTCTATACTAACAATATTAAGAGCATAAGCAGAACTAAAATCTATATATTGATTACCTTCATCATCCTTATATATTTTAATCTTTTGCTTTTCTGTTTTTGATTCTTTAGACATATTAATGAGCTTTACTTCAATATCAACTAAACTATTTAAAAAAAAATCAGTTATTTGCATTAATTCATTACTACTATCAGTCATTATTGCTCGAACATTTCCAGTTAGACTTCTATATGAAATTTTAGTAATGTATTTATTACCTTGTTCATCAACATAGACTTCAAGAATCTGTTTTGATTTAAATCTATATTGACCAGTATTCTCAACATTTTTATTAGTTAAAGAATCTGAATTAGGTCGAGTAGCAGAAAGCAAATTATTATTATTATTTTTGTTTTTTGGTTCTTGAAATTGTAACATTATTATCACCAATTACATTATATAATATTTTCATAAGTAATAAAAGTTATAAGCTATATATTCTCATTTCTTTAATTATTTTTTAATTAGCGAAAAAAATTCATTGTATAATATTTCTGTTAATTCAATTAATTCGCTTAGATTATTTCCATATTTTTCTTTTATTTCACTCATAGTTGAATAAGCCATATCATATTCTTCCTTTGTAATTTCTTTTTTATCAAGTACTTCTTTTAACTCAATTTCATCAAGCACTATTTGATTTCCATTTGATTTTATAACCAAATCTAAATATAAATCTTCAATATATGGTATTCCATTTTCTAAACCACTTTTTTTTATCATATCAAAATACCATTGAATCAAGTTTTTTTTATCATCATACATTACTGTAATTGCATAATTCTCATTATCAGGATAAATTTCTAACCACTCATAATTTTGATCTAAAATACAATAATCAAAACCTTCATTGTTAACTATATATGGTTTTTCAACATTCTGAACTTTAACAAGACATATATATCCTTTAAAATAATCTTTATCAATTACTTTTTGATAATATTTATTTATTCCATTATTCACTCCATTTGCATATCTTTTCTTCATATTAATTTCTCCTTCTAGATATAACCATTATACCAAACAATGATTTTGCTCCATAAAAATTTTTATAAGTATATAACTATATATTAAATTACATACTTATAAAAACCGTGTTTATATCCTCACGATTTTCTTTATTAAATCCGATGGTCATTATAATAAATTTCAAAACTCTATTTTTGGCATTTCTTTAATTATTTTTAATTATAAATTTTTCCTTTTTCCAACAAAATCAATATGCTTATGATATAAAGATTCATCTATCCAATATTTATCTTCTTCTGAATCATAATAATATTCACATGATATGTTGTTAAATATAGTAACTGTTTGATTTAAATCCCAGTATCCTTCTTCATCAATACTAATATTGCCTTTTTCAACTTCTTTTACCATATAGTCTTCAATTAACTGCCCAAGAGGTGTGACACGTTTTTTTTCTATTAACTCCATCATCAAATCAAACATTTGCATTGATGTATAATTTCCGTATAGTATATCTTGAGGTTGAAATTGTCTAGCAATTGTTTCCATTTTATTTGAAAAATCATCATCAGTTGTTGTTTCATCCATTGGTACAATTAAATGAAAAGCATCCGTTTCTTCTACATTATAAGTAAAACTCTTAGTTTCTATATCATATTTTTCTACAACTTTTGCAACCCCGAGTGATACCAATCGTTTATAAATTTCTTTATTTTTGTCATTCAAAGATGAATATTTAATGGTTATTTCACCATGTTTATTAAAATTAGTGCCATTTGCACTACTTCCAGTTGTTAAGACATTACAATCATATAAATATTCACATGCCTTCAAACAAGGTTCATCAACTATCAAAGCCAAAATCTCTTTGCTTTTAACAATTGCACTTGCTGTTCCTTGTACTATAAAAAAATCACTGGACACATCACATGATTGTCTTGAGTTATCTAAATCTTTTATTAACATAATTTCGCTCCTTAATAATATTATACATTAAAAATTATTAAAAACAAAATCATTAGATTTAACTTATATTTTTCAACTTTGTAGTAAATATTATATTACTCAATTTTAAAAACACTATTACTTAAAATAATAACTTAGCTTATTTCAGATAAAATAATATGATCAAAATTTTCGTTTTGAATAGAATCTAAAAGTACTTCTGGTTTAAAATTCTTTTGTCTTAATTCATCAATATCAATCCAAGTAAAAGTTAAAAAATCTTTCTTATGTTCTTCAATACAAGGAATTGATTCTAAACCATAAATATCTTCATTTTCAAAACATATTTCCAAAACAATCAATAACTCATGATATTGCTTTCCATTAAAACTTGATATAAAGAAATTTTCTAAAAAAGATATATCTTTCACAAATTTTACTTTATATCCTATTTCTTCTTCAATCTCTCTTTGAAGTGTTAACTTCGAATCTTCCATAAAAGAACATCTTCCACCAGGCAAAGTGTAATGTAAGCTTCTATTATCTTGATGAACTAGAATTTTATTTCCGTTTCTTATTACACCAGCAATTCTGTAATTAAATACTATATCATCACTATTAAATGTAATATCATTCTTTTTCATAATTGATCTCTCCTTCTTCATCACGAGACTTAGTGATAAAATTTGAATCATTATATCCATTTGACAGAATTACATTCAAATCAAAAATTTTCTGATTTATTTTTAATAACAAGAAATTTGATTATAAAAAGAATAACTGCATGCAATCATTATTTTCATTCTATCAACTCCAATATAATTATATATTATTTTTATTAAAATAAAAACCGTGTTCATATGATTCCCACGATTTTCACTAATTAATTTCGCTATTCGGATTACTTTTAAACTGGTTGGAAATAATGGGATTAAACTTTATTATGTTCTTTTTATTTTATTTTTTTATTAATGATAATTTTCTTTTAGACGAATCAATCCAATCATAAATACTACTTAAAGAAACATCCGGAGCTTGTTTTTGAATTTGCTTAATTTTATAGCGTTGTAAATCAGAATTATGACTTACACCTTCAAATATTTTTGTATATCCGTCAACTGTAAAGATATTATCTCCTAATCCTTCAATAATAGATTGAGTGTAATAATCTTCAAAATTTTTTGTATATTCTAACGGAGCACAATTCCAGCCTTGTACTAATTCACTTAATCTTTCATTAGGTCGTTTATGCCATTCAGCAGTTGGATACGATGTTTTTATTCCTTCTGCATTTGAACAATAATTATATTGACACATTTGCTTAACACCGATTATTTCTGTAAAAATAGGCTCTAATTCTTTTAATAAATTAGTAGCTTCACTATCTTCAATAGATAAAATAATTCCACCATGAACATTTATTTCAATTTCTACTCCTTTGAAATGTGCTTGAATATATGCGAAGGTTTCTTCTCTATCAAACTGTATGTCATTACTAAAACGACATTTTAAATATTCCTTTAATTTTTGATTAAAAGTTCTCTGCATTTCAATATATGGAAACTCACTTGAGTTACATACACTTGCTTCATCTATTGCTCCAAATATACTTTTTAATTCTTCTAACTTCAATTTATCTATTTTATCATTACTTTCATTTCGTTTCACAGTAGCGTCTTTCAATTCCCATTGCACAGGTCTTATCTTGCGAAGTCTTTTGATAAAGTTAATTTCGTCCATAATTTTTGTTGCTTGTTCTAAAGGCAATCTTTTAAATACTTCTTCTTGTGAAATAAACATTATTTCATCTGAATAAATTCTTGGTTCATCTTCATCGTTATCTTTTCCATGACATAAATTAACAATATAGCTTTCCCAATATTCTACTGTTTCATCATAATTTTCATTATCAGCAAAAAAATCATAAACTAATTTACCCATTTTATCAGCAAAATTATAATTTTTTAAAATATAATAGCGAATATCAAATTCTCCTATACCATGGGCTTGATTAGTATTCATATTTGCAAACATATTAGCAACATAAGTCTTATATGTTTTAGCTCCTATTGGACCAACTTCAGGAGCTATTACAGTAAGGTCATCTGTAATACCTTTACTATCTAATTTTTGCTCATAATCACTCATTTGCTTACTATATTTTGTTGTACCAATTTTATTCATTGCTTCTTCTATTGCAAAAGTTTTTTGTTCGTCAGTTAAATCAAGTCCATTATTAATTAAAGTATAAAGTAAAAATGAGTAACCACCATTTGAATAGCCATCTAATACTATTCTTGCTAATTCAATGTTAGTATAGATTTTATTTACTAAGGATTGATATAATTGCTTATCAACACTTTCATAATCAATTAGCATACATTCTACGATTGAAGTAGCTAAAAATGTATCTCTGTCTCCACATTTATTTCTTACCACTCTTATTGCAACTTCTAATAGTTTTCTATTGTCTTTAATACTATTCCATATCTTTTCTCTTTTTGTGTAATCTTTTTCAATATATCTTGCCTTATATAATTCGCAATCTAATTTATTTACTTCTTTAATTAAAGCATCCATTCCAAAACCTCCTACATTTAATTATATATTTTATCACTTTTTCAAAAAAAGTCTATACTTACATTTTGCTAACATTATTTAATCAAAAATATATATAAATAAGAGAATTTTAAGAGAATGAGAGTGAAGAATATGAAAAATACCCTTATAAATAAGAGTTTAAAGTCTAACTGGTCGGAGATGTCTTATTCAAAAACAATAAATCCACTTCCGCAAGCCTTTATTTCTGAGCTTTCAAATTCTCGACATTTTGCTCATCAAGTAGTAGCCAAAGTAGCTAGCATTTTTATAAGCTATTAATATTTATATTTTTACCGCTCTCGCAATGCTTATAAAATTCAGCTACTGAAATTTCATATTTGGGTTTATTGTATTCATATATCAATAGATTATTTTTTTCATAATTATTATTTAGTTCAGTTTTAATAAATTTATTTCTAACATCAACTAGTAATTCTTTTAATGTATTATATTTATAAACACCTTTATATTTTTCCCAAGAATGCTCAAACCAATAAAAACAATTTTCAAATTCATAAACTAAAAAAGTATGGGTCGGGCATTTATCATTATCATAATGACATAAAAAATACGTTTTATAAGAGAGTTGCACATTATCAAAATAGTATCTTTCTAATTCTACTTGGTCCCAACATACACCAATTTTATTCTCGCGAATTTGTTTAGGACTTTGTAATATATAATTATTAGAAAAAGAAGCATTAACCACATTATATTTATTATTATCTTTATCAACCCAACCATATTTAATATCTGACATCAATTCCATCATCTTATCTTCATCCATATTTAATAACAATTCAATTTCAACGTCATACACCAAATTAAATACTTTAATATTTGCTTTAACATTAAATGTATTATCAGCAATTCTTTTAAGTGTTATTTTCATATTGCTATCTTGATTAACCCATTCTGCAGTTTCCAAATTGCGATTAGTAAATAGTATAATATCTGTAATACATTCGCCTATATCATTATCTTCACCAAATTTAATAGGCTTCAACTCTATTTCCTCATTAAGTTTTAAACTCTTTAATTCTTTATCAGATATAGAAGTTTCTATCATAAAACGAAGCTCATCATTATTTTTATTTATTCCCTCTACCCAAATTCTTGGCGAAAATTTTACTACTTTTTCATCATCAGCCAATCTAAGTGTTGCATTAGCAAAATCAAAATAGGCTTTTTCATTTTCAATAATTTCATCATTTATTTTATACATTTCGCAATTACCTCCATACCTATAAATATTATATATTGTTTTTGAAAAATAAGATATAATTTGCTTAAATTCAAATCTTGTTAGGTAGAAAAGATTTAAAGGATAAAATAAATGCCAAGTAGTAAACCAAGTAGTGATATTTCGATTCTTACTATATTTGTAATATTTTCTCAAAAAATTAAAATATAAAAACTCCTATAAATAAGAGTTTAATGTCTAACTGGTCGAGAAGACAGGATTTGAACCTGCGACCCCTTGGTCCCAAACCAAGTGCACTACCAAACTGTGCTACTTCTCGATAATATATTATATGCATTAAGTTATAACAGCTTCACACATAAGTGATTATATAATAAATCAAGCTTCTTTGTCAATATGTTTTAAAATAAAAAAATCTATCTTATTAGCCTACACATAGTCAATTGTCTAGCATAGCCTATACAAGGAGGTAATTATTAATGATAGATTTTTTATCAAACTTAAATCCAGTTATGCAAGCATTACTAGCAACTATTTTTACATGGTTTATAACAGCATTAGGAGCTTCCCTAGTATTCCTATTTAAAAAGGTAAATAAGAATGTAATGGACGCTATGCTTGGATTTGCAGCCGGAGTTATGATAGCAGCTTCTTTTTGGTCTCTTTTATCCCCGGGAATTGAAATGGCCGAAAATTTGAATATGATTGCATGGCTTGTAGCTTTCTTAGGTTTTTTTAGTGGAGGCATACTTTTATTCATGGGTGATAAAATATTCGATATTTTTGAACGCAAATATTCTAAAACAATAAAAGGAAAAAACAAAAAAGAAAAAAACAGCCTTAAGAGATGTCTAATGTTAATGTTTTCAATAACATTACATAACATCCCTGAAGGCTTAGCAGTTGGAGTTGCTTTTGGATCAGTTATATATAATTTAAATGGAGCAACATTATCTGCTGCTTGCTTATTAGCTCTAGGAATTGGTTTACAAAACTTTCCAGAAGGAACTGCCGTCAGTGTTCCCCTAAGACGAGAAGGTATGTCTAGAAAAAAAGCTTTCTTTTTCGGTCAATTAAGTGGAATAGTCGAACCAATCGCTGGCGTAATTGGAGCTCTTCTTGTTTTAAAAATGCAAATTTTACTCCCATTCCTATTATGTTTTGCGGCTGGAGCTATGATTTATGTTGTTGTTCAAGAATTAATACCTGAAAGTCAATCTAACGAAAAAAAAGATTTAATGGCTTTATTTACTTTAATAGGATTCTCTATAATGATGATACTTGATGTTGCACTAGGATAATTTCAAATAATAAAGTGATTTTTATTTATTGATTTATTATAATTGAAATTATATAATAAAACTAGAACTGTTAAGAAAGAGTTTTAGGAAGTGAGAATTTTATATGGTATGCGACAAATGTGGAAGTAATAATGTATCTATTCAAGTTGTCAATGAAACACATCTAAAAAACAAAGGAAGAGGATGCATTTATTGGCTTTTAATAGGATGGTGGCTAGAAATATTCTTATGGTTATGGCTAACAATTCCAAGATTATTATTCTTACTTTTTGGAGGAAAAAGACAAAAGATTGTTAATAAAACTTATAAAGTTGCTGTATGTCAAAATTGCGGTTATAGCAAAAAAATAAATTAAGACTCATTTAATGAGTTTTTTTTAGTATAAAAAAACTCTTCAAAGAAGAGTTAATTTCAAAAATGGTGTACCCGAAGGGAGTCGAACCCCTAACCTCTTGATCCGTAGTCAAGTGCTCTATCCAATTGAGCTACGGGTACATCAGAAATGCAATATCATTATATTATACTTAATTTTAAAAATCAAGTGATATTACATTTTCATCTTTTGCTATTTAGAAATTCCAGTACCTAATAAGAAAGATTCATATTCCTCAAATTCATAAGCACCTATGATACCATTTATCATTTTACCGTTTCTTATTACAGCAATCATTGGAGTAACACTATATTTACCAAACGCTTGAGTATAACTTGTTCCGCTAACATTAGCAGTAATTTCTACGTCTAGTAATGCCATCAATTCATTATAAGCATCTCCACTTTTAGTTGCCCCAACATTTAAATATACAGTTGTAAATTTATATTTTGTTTGTGCTTTATAAATAGTAGGTAGCATTTCTTTACAATAAGAACAATTATCTTGTCCAATATAAAGCACTATTTCATCTCCAGCTTTAATCTTTTCTAAAATTTGTTCTGGAGTTAAAGTAGCTAACGCAGTATCTACCTCTTCAGAATTTGAAGTATTAATATTTTCTAATTTAGAAACTTTAGCTAAAATCACGATATTAAATACCCCTAAAAATAATACTAATACTATCAATATATATAATAATTTGATAATCTTTGATTTTTCATCCATATTTCCACTTCCTTGCTTTTTATATTATAAGACTTTCTAGATAAAATTGCAATTAAAAACAAAAATCATTGATTTTCATTTAAATAATTTTCCAATGCTTTATTAGCATTTTTTTCTTCAATTATATTTTTAATATTAGAAATTTCTAAATCATCAACATGAAGAATATTATCAATACACTTTACAACTACCTTTGTATTATTGCCTTTCATAGTTGATATTTCTACAGTTTCCTCATCATCTAATATAATACTAACTTTTTTTGACTCTTCAATTAATTTCATTTCTAACCTCCTAAAAACCATTATGCATCAGGACAGTTAAAATATTTGTCTAATTATAGACGAGTTCTGTTTTTTTTATCTCAAAAAAAAGACACTACTTTAATCAGTTGTATCTTTCAATTTATTTCTATTTTTTTGTTCTTCTCCTATTTGCTCTGGTAACTGTATAAAATATTTTCCGTTTTGAATACCGCAAATTGTTTGAATATATTTTATTCTAAATTCCAAACAAAAGAATTTTTTAAATAATTGCTCATCACATTCTTTTTGATTCATTGTACATATTTCTTCTAATTGTTTGTCTAATTCGTCTAATTCATCTATTAGTTCTGCTTTGGTTTTACCAATATATTCTTTATAATCAAGTAACCATCCACATTCTTTTTCTAAAAAAGCAATTTCTTCAGGTTCAGTAAATTCTAAAAAATTAAATCTATTATCATCATTTACAATTTTTGGTATACAATTCATAATAAAAGTAGGTACAGAAATAAATTCTTGATGAAAAATTAGTAATAATGAATTTAAATCAATATATAAAATTTCTTTTCCGTTTATAACTATTTTTATTTTCATAAAACCTCCATAAGTTGCTAATTATTATAAATTAATAAAAAGAAATTGTAAACAAGAACATTCCATAGAATCAAAAAAATTTCGTTCTGAAATAAAAAATTTTATTAAAGTCGATTAATCTAATCAAATCTTAACTAATAGTAATAAAATTAAACGAATTATACACATATAAAAACCTCTTCAAATAAAGAGGTTTTATTTCATAAATGGTGGCCCGCCTGGGATTCGAACCCAGGACCCTCTGATTAAAAGTCAGATGCTCTACCAGCTGAGCTAGCGGACCAAATTAAAATGGCTGCCTCGGGTGGGTTCGAACCACCGGAATGTCAGAGTCAAAGTCTGATGCCTTACCACTTGGCTACGAGGCAATAGTATTAATAAAAAATGGTGGAGGAACATGGATTTGAACCATGGAACCCGAAAGAACAGATTTACAGTCTGCCGCGTTTGACCACTTCGCTATTCCTCCACTAATAATGGTGCCGACAGAGGGAGTCGAACCCCCAACCTACTGATTACAAGTCAGTTGCGCTACCAGTTACGCTATGTCGGCAAATACTATCATTCTTAGAGATAAAAAATAAACTCATCAAAAACAACAATTTGATTATACTATGATTTTTTTTGTTTGACAACACTTTTTTGAAAAAAAGCATTTTTTTTGCCAAAGTTCATTCTTTTCAATCAATATATATGTTTAAAGCCTACTTTTAATGTTCTTTTCCTTCAAAAATTTATTAATTATTCCTTAAAAAATATAAAAACTCGCTTGCGCAAGTTGATTTTTATCATGGTGGGCGATTACGGACTCGAACCGCAGACCCTCTGCTTGTAAGGCAGATGCTCTAACCAACTGAGCTAATCGCCCATGACATAAATAATGTTATCACTTAATATTTTAATTGTCAATACTAGAAAAGGAAGTTTTAAAAAATAAATGGTGGGCGATATTGGACTCGAACCAACGACCTCTACGATGTCAACGTAGCACTCTAACCAGCTGAGCTAATCGCCCGATTACCAAATACAGTATATCAAAAAAAGACTACATTAAGCAATCTTTTCTTCAAAATATACTTCATACCAAACCAAAAATATGTATATATTATATATTTTTCTTCCATTATTTTTAATATTTTTATAATGTTCTTCTAATAATTGATTGATATATTTTTTATCAAAAAACTCTGAAACATATTCTTTTTCAAAATAAACTTTCACTTTATTATAATAAGCTTCTTCCCTAATCCATTTTGAAAAAGGTACTGGAAACCCACACTTACGACGTTTCTTCCATTCTTCCGGCATTTTTTCACCAGCTATATCTCTGAATATATATTTTGTTTCATTATCCTTTATCAAATAATTTGTTGGTATTCTTTTTGCCATACGAAATAATTCAATATCCAAAAGAGGAACTCTTAACTCTAATGAATTAGCCATTGTCATTTTATCTGCTTTCAGTAAAATATCTTGAGGTAACCAAAAATGCATATCAACATACAACTTTTTAGTAAGTTCATTAGCCTTCCCTAACTTTTCAATACAAGGCCGAATTAAATCCTTAACATTTTCATTACTTTTAAGGTCATCAGCTAACATTAAATTTGCTTCTTCTGATTCCATAAAAGAACCATGTCCAATATATCGTTCTTCAAAAGGAAGTCCATATTTAATTAAAGTATTTTGCCCAGGAAAGCGCGGAAGTTTTTTTACGATATTTCTAATTCCCCTACGAAGCCCTAACGGTAGTTTGATATAGAAACGCAGCATTGCTGGATCATTATATTCATTATATCCGGCAAACATTTCATCTGCACCTTCCCCCGACAATACTACTTTCACTTGTTCATTTGCTAACTTAGATAGGAAATATAAAGGCACGGTTGAAAGATTGGCGTGTGGTTCATCTGTATGATAAATAATTTTTGGAATCATTTCAAAATATTCTTCTTTACTTATTTTCTTACTAAAATTTTTAACATCCAATAATTTTGATAATTCTTTTGCATACATCGTTTCATCAAATTTATCTTCATCAAAACCAACCGAGAAAGTTTTATCTGGTTTGGCTACTGCAACAACATAAGAAGAATCCACTCCTCCTGATAAATAAGAGCCAACCTCAACATCACTTGTCATTTGATGATACTTAACACTATTTTCTAAAACAGCTTTGGCTTCACGCTTAAACTCATCATATGGTTTATCTTCCTTCTGATAATCAATCTCAAAAAAAGGAGTAGTTATCATTTCACCATTTTTATATTTAAAATAATGACCAGGTTTTAATTTAAAAGTATTTTTAAAGAATGTTTCTTCATGTACTGAATATTGAAAAATCAAATACATTTTTAAAGCATTCTTGTTTACTTCTTTTTCAAAATCAGGATGTTCTAAAAAAGATTTGATTTCTGAACCAAAACAGAACAAATCATTTTTCTTATAATAATAGAAAGGTTTAATTCCAAAATGATCTCTAGCTCCAATCATTTCTTTCGTTTCTACATTATAAATAACAAAAGCAAACATTCCTCTTAACTTATCATATAAATCATCTTTCCATTCTTCATATCCATGTAGAATGACTTCCGTATCTGTTTTTGTTTTAAAGATATGACCTTTACTTATAAGTTCATCTTTTAATGCTTGATAATTGTAGATTTCACCATTAAACATTATGAACATAGTATCATCTTCATTCCAAATTGGTTGAGAACCACCTTCTAAATCAATAATTGATAAACGACGAAAACACATTGCAATATCTTTATCAGCATAGATTCCTTCCGAATCCGGACCGCGATGAATGATCTTCTCCCCCATCTTTTTTACAATTAATTCCTTTTGTTTTTTTGTTTTCTTATCAACAAATCCTACAAATCCACACATACAATCATCTCCAGTAACTATTTTTATATTCTTTGTAGTAATTCCATAGACGTTTTCGTAACATCAAGAATCGAAGAAAACTACGATCCTTTTTATATATCATTGGTTTTACAATCTTTTTCTTTTTCCATAACTCTAAAGCTTTATGTTTAAATTCTTCATCTGTAATATACTTTTTTATAATTCCTTTTGGTACGAAAGATAACAAGACTTCTTCATCTAAAAAACGATATTCTAATTCTTTTTCCAAGATTAAATCATTGACCATTGTCTCAACTAGATTTGCTCCCAAAGGTGTTATATAGTAACTACATCTTCCTTGCCTTGCATTAATTTCCAATACCTTAAAAGTATTATCTCTACTATCATATTTCATATCAATTTCAGCAAATCCAGAATAATCAATACTTTCCATAAAAGCTTTGATTTCCTTTACCATTTTTTCAACGTTCCCAGTTTTAGTTTGAAAACCATTAATTAAAACGGCTGCATTCCCAACCATCGTCTTCGTTCTTTCTTGAAGTCCGATTTGAGCAAAACTAATTAATTTCACTTCGTGTTTTTTTGATACATATACAACTGAATCAAATAAACAATCATCACCGCCCGGAATATATTCCTGTATAATTAAACGATCTGTATAACCATTATTTTTAATTAAATCAATTGTATTTTTTAATTCATTTTCATTTTCTATGCGATAAATTTTATGTTTTCCTTCAAATTTCAAATGATTGTACATTACAACATTTGCAGGTTTTAAAACCATTGGATAGGAAATAGTACTAGGCAATAACTTGCTTTTCTTACAATCAAAATAAAATGTCTCAGGAAACTTTAAAACTGATTTCTTATAGGTCTTATAAAATAATTCTTTGTTGGTCAAAGTATGAAGCAAATCAAAAGAAATCTTATTATAAAAAAGTTTTTGATTTAATTTATCATTTAATTTTGCAATAAATTCTGTATAAGTTTCATTTGTACTAATTAATAGAATTTTATCATATACACTTTTTTCAGCATATTGATTAACTATTTTTAAAAACCCTTCCTCAGTCCACAACTCATCATGATAGGAAATAGTTAAAATATTTGTATATTTAGTAAAAGATAAAGGATTAATTGCAAGTAGATGAGATTTTAAGCCAGTATATTCATGAGCACATCTTGCCATATAATAAGCATTGGCATCACTGCCCAAAATTACAATTTCATAATTCATATTAAACCTCCTAATATTTTATTTCTTCTTTCATATGTTCCGTAACATGTATTCTAGGAACCCGATTTTGGATTTGATTATAAAGATGATAAGCACTTATACCAACATTCTTACAAACTTCCTTGATGGAAATATTTTGTCCAAATATTTCTGCTTTATCGCCTAATTTCACTGATTTATCTACTAAAATCATTAGCATATCCATTGAATCAGCCACGATTGGATAAGCTTTATTACCAATCCAAACATTCCCGAATTGTTTAGTAACACCATCCGCATAGCCTATTGGTAAAACTGCAACATAACCATTTTCGCTGACTTTATAATTAGCATTATAACCAATTACATCATCTACTTTCACTTTATGAATATGAATGACTTCACTATAAAGAGAAAAAGATGTTTTCAACTTTAAATCATTTTCTAGAATAGTTTCACTTATATTTAATTTCTTTTTTAAATAATTAATTTTAAATTGTTTTAATTTGCCTTTTAACGACCTATCTTGCTTTACACTTTGGGCATGACCAAACATAATAATGCCTAAACGAATTCCATTACAAAACTCTATTTTTTTATGATTAACGAGCGTTAGACTACGTCCCAAATGGACAATCGGAATCGAAGATAAATCAACATCTTTTGTTATTTCTAAGAATTTATCAACTTGATTGTCCCAATTCTTATCGACTACTCCTGATGTAGCAAAATGAGAATATATTCCTTCAATCACTATTCTTTTATTTCCTTTAAATAACTCCATTATTTTATTTAATTCATTCTTACTTTGAATTCCAATCCGATTCATACCACTATCAATTTTCAAATGTACTTTGATCGAAAACGCAATTTCTACTTCCGATAACTTTCTTGCATAATCATAACTATCTATCGTAAGAGTAATATTAGAATTAATACAATCATGAACATATTCTGCATGAATTGGCTCTAAACAAAGTATTGGAATATCTTGATGATACTTACGAGCATCAATTGCTTCTTCTAAAGAAGATACCGCTAAATAATTTACGCCGCCAGCGATTAAATCCTGTATTACTTTAATTCCATGATGATATGCATTATTTTTTACAACGCCAAAATAATATTCATAGCCTGAATATTTCTTTTTGATTTCCATCACATTTTCTTTTAAATGATCACCATTTATTTTTGCATAAGTTTTACGATACATTAATCTCACCATTACAATTATACCAAAAAATATGGAAAAAGTAATTAAATCTAGTATCCTATTGACGGCAAAAATGAAGAATTGCTGACTTTCTTCTCTTTAATTTTTCTGTATAATACTCTATATGAAAACAAAATTTGATTCTTATCAACAAGCTGCTATAGAACATATTAATACTCATTCCATTATAATCGCTTCGGCTGGATCTGGAAAAACAACTACACTTCTTGGGAAAATAGAATTTATTTTAAGTCAAGGAACATGTTTGGAAGAAGAGATTCTCTGTCTTTCTTTCACAAACGAAACTGTAAATCAATTAAAAGCTAAATTAGAAAGATTAGGTATTCTTAAAATTCATGTTTTTACTTTTCACAAACTAGCTTACTCTCTTTTACAATCTCAAAATAAAAAAATAATAGACCAGGATTACTTAGAATTTATTCTTGAAGAAGTATTAAATTCATTTATGGAAATAACGACAATCAAAAATATATTTGAAGATCAAAAAATAAAAGAAATACTAAATTTAAGTAGATTTTTTATTAATAATCCCACAATTTTTCAAGAAGTTATTAAAAGAAAGTGGAGAAAAAAAGAAAAGAAATTAATTTTATGTAGTTATATTCTTGCTGAATTATATTTAAGGGAATTAAAAGCTCATCAAGCAATGGATTATGAAACAATGATTAATGAAGCAAAAGTGATGCTTCCAAAAAACTTAAATTATAAACATATTATTATTGATGAGTATCAAGACATTTCGATCAATCGTTTTCAATTAATTCAAAAAATCATTACTCAAACAAATGCCATACTAACTGTAGTTGGCGATGATTATCAATCAATTTACCGTTTCTCTGGATCAAAAATGAATTTATTTACTAACTTTCAAGAACAATTTCCAAATAGTAAAATTTTCTTCTTACAAAAAACATATCGAAATAGTCAGGAATTAATTGATAAATCCATTCATTTTATTGAAAAAAATAAAGATCAAATTAAAAAAAGTATTATTTCCGATAAACACTTAAAAGATCCTATTGTTTATATACCCTATTTTAATAAACAAAAAATAATAACAGAGCTTATTTCTATTTATAACACTCATAAAAAACCCATTTTAATTCTTGGAAGAAATAACTTAGATTTTCAAACTTTCTTTCCAAATCAAAAAATAACCAAAGATGGTTATTTCAATTTAGACAGTATTCCTATTGAACTTCGCTTTTTAACTATTCATAAAGCAAAAGGCTTAGAAGAAGAAATTGTCTGTATTATTAATTTAACAAATCAAACCTATGGTTTTCCTAATAAAATAAAAGAAAATAGAATTATAAAATATCTGAATCAAGAAGATTTTTTATTTGACGAGGAAAGACGATTATTCTATGTTGCTTTAACCAGAACAAAATCCTATTGCTATCTTTTCTTCCCAATCTTGAATCCTTCTTCTTTTATTCTTGAATTGATAAAGAAATAATCTTTTCGCACAATTCATTATAATTCATTCCAATTGCTTGAGCTTCTTGTGGTAATAAGCTAGTTGGAGTCATTCCAGGCAGTGTATTAGCTTCTAAACAATAAGCTTTATTGTCCGAGAGAATAAAATCAATTCGAGCATAATTACTCAATTTTAAAGCCTTAAAAGCTTTTCTTGCTGTTTCACAAAGCAATTTATTTTCAACATCAGTAATATTAGCAGGACATATTTCTTTCGTTAATCCAGCTTGATATTTATTTTTATAATCATAAAACCCTTGTTTTGGAATAATCTCAATTGGTGGTAATACTTCATCACCAATGACTCCAACCGAAAATTCTCTTCCCGTAATAAAAGATTCTACGATAACTTCCTCATCATATAAAAACGAATTTTCTAAAGCATCATTCAACTCTTTTTGATTTCTAACTAATGACACCCCAATACTAGAACCATTACTACAAGGCTTAACGACATATGGATAACCTTCCTCTATTTTTAATTTATCACCTTTCGTTAAATGATAACCATTTGCAACATCAATACCATTATAAGCTAGCAATTCTTTAGCTAATGATTTATTCATAGCAATCGCACTACCAATATAATTAGATCCTGTGTATTTTATGTTATGAATATCAAATAAAGCTTGAATTTTTCCATTCTCACCAATTGAACCATGCAGTGCAATAAAAACAATATCAGCCAATTTACACAATTCAATTACATTCTCACCAATTAATTCTTCTCGCTCATTATTTTCTAATTTTACTTGTTCTAAATTCGGTTCTGCATTTTTAACTACATATTCGTATTTATATTTATCTTGAAATAAATTATCATGAACTTCTTTTACGCCTTTATATAAATCTAATAAATAGACCTTATGACCATTATCCATTAATGCATTAGCAACCATTGAACCTGAGGATAAAGAAACATCTCGTTCATTGCTTAATCCTCCCGCTAAAACTATTATTTTCATCTTTTCACCCTATCTCCTATAATAAAGCATATGAAAAAAAAAGAAAACTACGAATATTTTCACTTTACATAAAAAAACTCACATAATTATGAGTTTAATTCATTTTCTAGTGCAAAAGTGAAAAAGTACAACAACTTTCATCAATCATATTTAAATAATAAATATGATTTTTTATAATTATCTTGTTTTGGGATTATCCTCTGCTAATATTGTATCATTAATATCAGTTTGATTCATGGATTTTTTAGCATGATTATATCCAGCTCTAAATCCTAGTGAATATCCACTATCTGATAAAGCGCTTAATTTCAAAATATCAGAGTCTTCCATTTTTGAAATCACATTTTCTCCAAATATTCTAACCATTTGTTCTGCTAGTAATCTACTTTGTTCTAACATAGTATCAAGTTGGTCATCACCTAAATTATATGAAATATGCATTATTTGAACAATTCTTTGTATAGTTTGTTCATTCATAAAATTTCCTCCCTTCACTAGTTACCATTATACCATAATATATATATATTTTAACATTATTATAACGTCAATTGCTATACTTGATATGACTTATACTAGGAAAACTAAAGACTTCAAAATACCTAGCATTTCGTTTCTTTTTGATTTGGAAATCTTCCCTGATATTAATTCTATGAAAAAAGAAATAGCAATACAAATTGCTATA
>Ga0153938_1000253_pt1 | contig 20890 bp, 24 predicted proteins | sample TSNY022MetaG_FD_104740 | JGI IMG/M metagenome (GOLD analysis project Ga0153938, IMG submission 104740) | Attine ant fungus gardens microbial communities from New Jersey, USA - TSNJ022 MetaG | ecosystem: Host-associated > Fungi > Mycelium > Unclassified | place: USA:New Jersey: Brendan T. Byrne... | reverse complement strand
TTTATATATCTGGATCTTTTGTTTTTGTAGTTGCTTTCGCCTCATGATTCTCTCTCTTTTGGTTTGCTTTTTTAGGCTATGAAGCCCATGTTGAACGCTGTCGATCGGGCCCTCAATTTCCAACGCAACAAGAAACCTTAACAAGTACTCTCCGTTTAAGAAGTCGTTATGATTAACGACAGCTCACTTGCTTGGTCTCTGCACAACACACTGTCTCTCGCAACACTCGTTTTGACTCCCTTTGACCAGGCCCCATCATGCATTCTTCATCTCAGTCTATTGTTAATTGTATAACTTAGATACAACATGTCCAAATGATTTAATTAGAAACTGAAATTACACAACGTACAAAATACAAAGCAGGCGGAGTTAAGCTATCAGGCACGCAAGATAGAGTGAAACGAGCAGATGGAAAAAGGTCATGATCCATATGGTCGAGGTGACTTCTGTAAGTGTTTACCGGAAGAAGTCGTACATTCGTATGTTGTGTACATAACTAGCATATGCAGAAAGAGCGCGTAACAAACGAAGAACATTCGCGCCCGGCGATTTCCCAAGATCGATCTTGTCAACAGGAGAACACCCCTTTCGACAGGGTTCAGATTATGGTATGCTCGTGTCGCTTCCTGTGAGTGATGTAAACAATCCAGGGGAGAGAAGCGGAATCAATAGAAGTCGCCAACAATGAAGCTTTGTGTTGCGAATGAATAGTAACGATGTCAAATCGAAAAAGCCACGCGACTGAATCACGGGCATCAAGTGCCAACCTTCTGAAATCTCAGGTAGGGTACTGAACAAAAGAGTTGCGCCGGATTCTCTCGATCGCAGAAGAGACAAAATTCGAATTGGCAAATATCAGTAGATTCACTCACCCTCCCTCTGAATGCCTCAAACGGATTCATAGCCTCTTCGTATCTTGCTCTATATGTGCTCAAGTCATCCCGGCCAACTGGAGCAGGAAGGGGGTCGAGCTGGGATACAGGAGGGCGAGATCCGGCCTCTTCCCTATAGCTCTGCATATATCGAACCTTCTCATAAAGCTTGAGATTGTCAGCCTGCAGACTTTTGATTTCTACCCGTAGTTCTGATATGATCTGGTATTGTTTGCGTGATTCCTGTACAAACGGATGATCAATTTGATATCAGTACACATGACAGGAGACAGAATAGAAGAGATCCCTGCTGGTCAGGAACTGCGCATTATCAGCGCAGAGGGCAGGAGTTTGATTAGACTGTTGAAAGTGTCGCGCGGTACTGACCTCTTCTAGCTCGGCATTTCGCTGTCTGAATCGGTCCCGTTGGCTAGTGACGATCGGAAGGATGGAAGTGTCTGCTGAAGTAAATGGTATAGGTGTTGATCTAGCCGAAATTAAACCTCCTGAAGCCTGAAAGTGAATCAATGCCAATTAGTATTATGTTTGACATACAGGCAAAGTGGATTGGAAGTACACTGTGTCCATACTCCGTAAGGCATAGAGGCTGCCCTGGCTGCGAGAAGGGGCACTGAATAACATCGTTGGGAGACTTACCGTCGATTTTTGGGACACACCCAGACTTGTGAGTACATCTTCTGTAGACATATGCGCACCATCGCCGTTAATTTTCGTACTATTTGAATCCATGTACAACAGGTCATTCTCAAGCTTCTCGCTCAAAGATTTTTGTTTCTCCAGCTCTGACGTCGCATTTTCCAAGTGGGCTTGCGATGCCTCATGAGATGCCTGGAGCTCGCTGTACAGTATCTATGCACATGGGATGTTAAGCGTTGAGTAGCCAGTATGCCAAGACCAATACAAAATTGCCATGTGAGCAAATTCCCAAGGCATAGTCAAGACCTCGACGTACACGGAGCTTTGTTAATTCTTCGACTATACGTTTGTTTTTTGTTGCAAGCAGAACTTCCAAGGAATCTCCATGCTGACTATTGGCCTTCTCAGCATTGGGGTTAGGAAGGTGTAAATCGCTATCTTCTTCTTCTTCCAGCCCGGCAAACTCCACATGCTGATGGGAACGTACCATGTCAGTAATAATACTCGGGATTCGAGGGTGCAAACTAAGAATAAGAAAAACTTGCCTTCATGATCTGGAGTTCGCGCTTGATTTCATCGTAATCATAGTAATGCTTGAGTTTCTGCCTTAGCTGGTCAATTTCCGACACCTTTAGAAAGAACCAAGTCAACTTGGGAGGCCTATATGTGATAGAAGCGCGGGACACCTTTTTCTGAAGCTCTCGACTAAACTCTTCAACCCTCTTATTTAGAACAGTCACTGATTGAGCAGAATCAGTCCGTTGCTGCTCCAGAGCACGCGAGAGCCGTTCTGACTCTGTTTCTAGATCGGATATCTGTGTTTCAAGGCCCTGGATGCTATGAGAACACCTTAGTTCATAAATTGATGCATGCGAAAAGCAAGCACACCGGTCCGAAGCCTCACTACCGCTTTTCATAGATTCAATCTCTGCTCGCAGTATCTCCTAAAGACGTACTAGTCAGTGGAGCTTTGGAAAGCAAGCGCGTTCGACGAACATTTCGACGTTCAACAGTTGCGACACGACTCGTCGCCGCTTCCAACTCCGCGGCAACCATATCAAGCTCGGCCAGCTTTGCCACAACCTCTTCGTCTAGAAAATGTATATGGGATAAAGCTAGGTGATGAGTGGTATCAAACCTACCCTGCCGTTGACTGTGGTCGATGAGTCTGGCCTGGTTTGTCTCATTCGACATTCGAAGGTCCTTGAGTTGGTTCCTTGTGAGAGTCAGTTGTCGTTGTAAGTTCTGCTCGCTGAAGGGAGACCATCAGCGGTTAAGTTGGGTTACAAAAAGTGTGAGACCTACCGCTCTTCGTAATTGCGCAATTTCTCATCGTATGTTGCGTTGAGCTCATTCGCTTTTTGTGCGACCTTATCTTGAATCATGTCGTCCATCTTAAATAATCTCAGTGACACCTGACAATACCAGATTACAGTTGCTTCACCTTTCCTTCAAGTTGCTCGACTTTGCTCTCTAGTTTTCTCTTCGCTGATTCCACCACAGAGAAGTCGCTCACTTGTTTCCTGAGTTCAGCATTCTCCTCGTACAGTCGTTTAAGCTCAATCTCATGTTCAAGGGCCTCGGCCACTTTCACAGCTTGGTCCTACACCTGTTGTCAGCAGGTGAACTCCTATCAAATCCGAATGTTGGCGTACAACAGCGGCCTCAAGTAAAGGATATGGGTCGGGTGCTTCAGCCAGGATCTTATAGACATGTAAGAATGCATTTTCCGATGTCTTGGAACGTTTCGTGAGATTATCTATCTCTGTCTGGTACGCTGTCAAAAAGGTGAGTACGAAGTAAGGTCTACGAAACGCTACACACACCCTTGAGTAGGCCTTTGAATGCATTTAGTTTCTCTGTGTCGGATATCTTCTTAAAATCTTTGATTTAAAATAAGCTGCCTCCTCACGACAAGGGCTCCGAGGAACAAAAACGCATACCCTTCGTCTTGTCAGCCAGAGCTCTACGCCCAATGACACTCTCCTTTTGGTTCTCGACTATTTCAATTCCCTGTGCATCCAGGGTCTTCTGCAACTCAGAAAGATTTATGTCTGATATGAGACATCAGCCCTGACTCCCGCTCGGGCAAAGTTCAACACACCCCGCCATGTTGTCAAAGCACCAGAAAAATTTGTTTCTTTGGACATGAATCTGGAGAGAGAAATATAGTGAGGCTGACGTGGGACGCGTTTGTGCACGTGATGTACTATTTTTGACGCCCTCGCCAGAATTTTGTTTTTTTATTTGTGTGATAGTGAAGAATGCTTCGCCAGTCACTGAGAAGCTGCATCCTCGCACGGCCCCTTCGCAGAACAGTCTATGTCCCCCCGTCCCAGCTCCCTACAGATCGCGCCATTCCCCCTCGACAAAAACCAGCACCAGAGTCTCCCAGTTTCTATACTGCCCGTCCTGTGTACTACGACCAGGTTGCCTCATTAGAAAAGGCCCTGGCAACTACAAGAGCGTCTCTCAAAAACCTCCATCTTCTTCCTCTCCCCGACTTTGCACGCCACAGTCTTCCTTCACTTCACCCTCTATGGAAAACCCAAGCCGAAATGTCCGAGGATTTTCAGGACAAACTCTCCACAGCTCGTTATAGACGAGTGACCAAATTTCTGAACCAACTAAACGACTACCACCGAATTGCCGAGACCGCCGGACACCCCACGCTCGCCAACGGCATTCGCAACATCGTCAGCTTATTCGAAGCTGGGAACAAGGATGCTCGACAAGCACGCGGGAAGAGGAAGAAGGTCCTGCTGGATGAATATGGGAGGTCGTATACTGTTGGAAAGCGCAAGACGAGTTCTGCGCGTGTCTGGATGATTCCTATCCAAGAGCCTGAGCAAAAGGCAGCACCAACATCCATTGAATCTCTTCTCGACTTGGAGGATGTTGTATCCAGAAAACCGATAGTCGTACCTGCAACCATCCTTGTCAACAACATTCCTCTTAATGAATATTTCCCCATCCCGGCAGACCGTGAGCGAATCACACGCCCACTTCGGGCAGCTGGTGCGCTCGGTGGTTACAATATATTTGCTCTTGTGCGAGGTGGTGGGACGACTGGCCAGTCAGATGCTCTCCGTGTTGGTATTGCCAGAGGCTTGATTGCCCACAATCCGGCACTTGAGAGACCATTCCAGAAATGTGAGTGTCCCACTGTCCTTCTGTTCTTTTATTTTTCTCATCCATCATAGCGAAACTTTCCCGACGTGACCCGCGTATGGTAGAGAGGAAAAAGACCAACTTACTCAAAGCTCGCAAGGCGGTACGTTGCTCTAAATTCCGACTTTGGTATCACGGCTCACACCCTTGCTCACAGCGGGCCTGGGTCAAGCGATAAATTTATATATTCCTTACCCCACCCACCCTTTTATCATGATAACATTTGCTACCTTGATTACTACTGGCCCATCCCCTATCCGACATGCTAAAGAGACCATAAACCAAAAGGTGATCATGAGCATTTCTCAAAAAACGAGCCCTCATAATGCCAAGATAATATATGAACCAATAATAAAGATAATGAGATGAACGTAATGCCGCTGTACATGACACCACCTGTAGTCTCCTGAAGCGTGAAGAAAGTATATCACTGGAACCATATCTGCTGTACTTCGGATTGGGCAAATGCAATATTACATGCCGGACATTTACGCTGTCGTGTTTGTATCCGTTTTTCGACACACTCCTTGCAAAATGCTACCAATAACTGTCAATACAATACATAGGTGACAAGCAAAAGAGCGTACTATGCATGCACTTCGTGATAGCCGTTGATCGGAAGTTAATACGACACGTCGAGCATTTCAGTATCGACTAAGATACCATATCGGTCAGTATCATTGCAATTTAAACCAAGTTTGCATACTTTGAGGTTCTCAATATCTGAACTTCCGGGCGTCGTCGTTACAGTCTCCTTCATTCTTGCAGCCTGTCGCTCTACCTCTTTCTGAGCTTTGATAAGTTCATCTTCAATCTGCCGTAGCTCCTGTTTCTTTTGCTCAGCCCAAGTTTTCTCAAAATCTCGGTGTTTATGTCGTAACTAAGATCCAGCGGCATAAGCAACACAAATAGACTGGAATAAAAACAGACATACCGCTTCATATCGGCCTCTATCCATCTCTAATCTTGACACGAGTTCAGATCTAGCTTTCTCCCGAGCAAGTAGATTCAAGTTCAAAGTATCCATCTGCTTTCTCTGAGCAGTATTCTCTGATGTTAACGATTGCTATCAAGGGCCAACTGCGTCAGATGCACCCAATAATTCACCTCCAATCACTTACAATTTGAGCGGTAAGATTTTTCTGAACATCATGTAGAGTTTCCACAGCCATCTGTTGCTTTTCAACTAATCTCTCCTTATTCTTTTTTTCGTTCTCCAGTGCCTCCTTCTCCCGTACAGCTGCATAATATCTGTTATCTGACCGGGCTTTCTGCAGAAAACAATTTCAGTTTGAATCTCCTCTCCAATGGACACTAATCTGACCACTCACATCCATTTGACTTTTTGAAAGCTTTTCCTCCAGTGAGCTGAGGTCAAAAATCTTGTTCTTGATTTGTCTATCAAGTGTTTCCCATGCACTCGTAATCTTTTCCAGTTCCAAGTAGAGCGACTTCTCAGCCTTTCCGATAATGTAAGTCCTCGAATGAGACACTTACAAATAATTTTACCCACCTCGGTTCGTTGCAGTTCTAACAACTTATACTTTTGCACCTCATCCTCCTTCTCTCTGAGTAACCTAGATAGCTCTGCCAGATCCGGTGACATGTTGGGTCCCAAAAGGATCTTGTATTGTTCCAATTCCTCTGTCAAGACTGCCGCTCTTTGAGACATCTCGACATGTTGAAGCATAGCTTGCTGTACATCCTCATCGTACGACGAAATCGTCTGCTGCATAGCCGTAATTTGGTGTTGAGCCTGCCTGCATCAGCGTAAGACAGCCACAACATGATTATCAATGAACAAAATACCTCAGTTGCTCGTCAAGAATCTCCCAGCGTTGCCGTGATGAATCCTCCCCGTGAAGATAAGTCAATAGCAGCTGTTTATTCCCGATATTAGCGGCAACATGGGCTTTACATTGATTGAGGTCTATCTCTAATTGTGCTATACGTTCCTATTCAAGACATCAGTAATGCATTAAACAGGATGGAAGATTACACTGACTGAACGGCTGTCAACTAGGAGTTTCAATTGCTCGAGCGATGAGGCTTTCACTGTATCCTTGTGGCGTCTTTCTACAAGCTCTGCAGCCTGTTGATCACGCTGCTCGCGAAGTCTCGCATTTTCCGCGTCACGCTTCTGAAGCATAACACGTAGCTCATGTACTTGTTTCTCCGTTGCGGACTGGAACACAGTTGAACACAGAGGGAGCAGAAAGAAATATGGACGCACCATTAATTCTGAATTGTACTTCTCCTTGTCTTCTGTCAGACGTTGAATTTCTTCCTGGAGGACTCCCAACATCTTATATCTCTCCCCTAGGTCCGCATCTAATCTGAGAGCAAACTGCACAACATCCTTGTAAGCGGCATGATCGTAGATGTGGTCGCCCACTTCTCTCATTCGAGACTAAATTTAGATTTGGGTCATTAACAAGGATGGTGAGTAATTAGCCACGTACTTCTGCCTCGATTGCGGCATTCTGATCACGAAGACTGGCAAGTTGTCTGTTGAGCTCAATTATTCTGGCTTCACGGTATTTAACTTGTTCCTGAAGCGTTGCAAAATCATACATGTCGTGGTCACCATTTGCGATTGTTTGAGGGGGTAGTGTGACCGACTGCTAGAGGATAATCAGAGAAAGCGTAAATAAATGATCGAGGACTCCCACCAAATACCGAACCACTCACTGAAGGAGAGGACGGCTTTTGCTCCAGCTCCTCCGTCCCTTCACTCTCCGCCTTTCGAGCCTCTAGCGCTTGTACGGTCTTACTGCGCGAACGTTCAAACCGGTTTTCCGCAAGAGTAAGCTGAATTCGGATATGATCACGTTCTTCTTCGCTTTCTTGAAGCTTGGAGCGCAGAGTGGCAACTTCAGACTGAAGTGCTGCAACCTGATTTTTTCATTCACCTTTAGCTCCCCAACTAATAGCATACACAGAACATGGATCACCGTTGTTGTTGCCTTGTACGACTCCAAGAAACGGCTGTTGTCAGATAGTCGGATATGCGATTTGTTGCTGAGGTAAAGAAAACTAGTGATAAGCGTCCGAGTGGCGTTCGCCTCCTTTTCTAACGCCGATGTTAGTTCTCTAGAAGACTCGCCTGCCATGACCTTGGCCAGGTCAGGTAGAGCTGTGAATGGTAAGTCAGAAGCTCATACCAAAAAATGGAAGCATTACCTTGTGAGTCAATACCAACCTGTGTTAAGTCTTCCGGTTTAACCAGTAAGCGGATTGTCTCAACAAGCTAGCAAAAAACAAGTCAACTGGATTAGGTAGAATATCAATGCTTCAGAAGGCCCACCTGAGTCCAACATGCGACAATAGCGGCATAACTGGCTTCACAAGTATTTTTCCGTCGTTCAAGTTCAGCAATGCGGGTTTGACAACGCTCATTCTCGCGCGAGTAGGAGAGCATTCGTCGATAAATTGCTTCCTTCCTGAATTGCTGAAGAATTTATGATGAAACGAGATGAAATGTAGAGTAAATAAAGCGTAGTACCTCGAGATTGTCGAGAGTCGGTTCGTCAGAATTGTGGTGGGCACCATTCAACTCAAGGCTACTGCTGGCAATAACACGTTTCTTGCTAGATAAGAGATCATCTGTGCTGTCTGCATGAGGTCTCTTGCGAGACTCGTGTTGCATCGTGAAAGAAAGAAGTGAGTAGGTAGAGTTGTTCAAGCGGCCAAACAATTTGCAACTCCGTCGTTATTTCACAGCACACCTAATTTGGGTTTGAATGTCACCACAATAATCTATTGTATCTGCAGTCTAATTTTCCCTTTCAAATCCAATATATCACAATCCTGACTACTTCCGTCACCAATCTGTGTCTCGACACATGCAAAGTCCAGGCTCTACAGTATCCAGTTAGTCAGGGTGTGATATATCCTAGTTCTAACACACCTTTCCAAGCACAGTCATCGGTTGATCTACTCATGTCAAATTAGGTCAGAAATCATCGCACAGGTCCAACACAGCCTACTTACGCCAGATGCATGTATCATACACTACACCTTGTGCTGTGGTAGCAACGAAAGCCCTCGCCGTCTTGAGATCAGGACGGTTATCTTCCCCGTTCTTCGCAGCCACTACCAAATACCTGTCAGCTGTTTCACTCAACCCCTCCCCGGATCCCTGCCCCATCGGAATGAACGCTTGATTTGTAAATGGGTGACGCTCCAATGTTGTAAGTTCGACAGTTCCATCCACCCCAACTCCTGTCAAAGGTTGGCATCGAAAGACTGATATGCCAGTGGTAGCTCTCGCGCCAGACGGATAGGAGGAGGCAAGTAAAGAGAGTTTGTGGAACTTGCTTGCAGTACCAGCATTTGCAGCAGTGATTTTGGTCCCTTTCGGCGCAGCATTGTGGTCGCCATAGGCTTGTATCACCTGACCGAAAGGCGCAAATGCCTCCGGCGTTAGGGGGAGTACAGGAATGGTGGTCTGCTGCGTAGGCGTAGTCTGCAAAACAGTTGCTGTTGCCGAAATGGCTGCTACTTGGGCATCGGCAATTGTTACTGCAGCCTCAGTCGATGCTGTTGACACGCTGCTTCGCTGACCAATCAATCGCACACGTTTAATTCCTCCGTCTGGATATATCGTTAACCTCGCGTGAGTGAAAGTCTTGCCTTCTACGTTTTCCAATTGGAAAAAGTGCTGTCTATGCGGACCAAGCTTGGTTTGGGGTAAAATTGAAGTCCAGGATAGCTCATCATCCCGCTGTGTCTGCCAATCGATATCATGGTCGCTAAACAAAGCATGCAGTTCACAACTCTCTGGGAAATTGCCTTTGAAATGTGCTGTATCAATTTCTACCTGTTCAAGATTTCCAGGTGTTCCTCTTGAACAATATGAGGTTTGCCAATTCACATAATTGTGGATACGCACAGCTTTATGATCACCCAGTCTTTATGACCCTCAGCTCTGCTTCGCTTGGTCTCCCAACCATCACCCATATGCTTCCCCCGTCCTGGCAAAATAAGATTAGAACCAACTCCAAAATGTTGATCCGAGACAAATTCTACGCGGCCGCCCGCGAAAACATGTGCAAGATCAAATGACTTGGTAGACCACACTGGAATCACTTGACCATAAACACGGAAACGGGCCTATATCATATGGAATGTCAATGCACTGATATCCTGAAGTGAGTCAACTTACAATGCCTCCATCCGGATACATATTGAGTTTGACATAGTTAATGGTTTCGGTATTCGGGATGGAAAAGAGATGGTGGGAATCTGGTCCCACTGATGTCCTGGGTAGGATTTCGCCCCACTGCATGTCCTGTGAGCCGACAAAGTCAACCGGAGATCAGAAATGCTTACGCGGCTGTCAGTGTGGAGTGGGTCCCCTGCGGTGGTGTACGTCGCTTCGATTGAGACTTCTGGGGCCTCATTTCCTGACCATAGGGATTGAGACCTCGGCAGACTTTGGGTTCAGCAAACGCACCATTAAAGTTGGATGTATCAATATCGAACCCCATGACTTTTCCGGGTGTCCCCAATTGAATGATGCACCTATCCAATTGATGCCTTCCTCGAACGCCAACAAAAATCAACTCACCAATCGAAAGTTGAATTATGCCTACGGCTTTCCCAACCACTAAACAAAGCACCGTTGGGTCCGAATTGGCCTTTCATGCTTGGAGCAGGCTGACATAGGCCACCTTCCTTGAGCACACCAGGAACCACGGCTTCCAATAATGTTACTCACTTCCACCAACAATAAATGAAATGCTTCCGCAAAGAATTCATCGGAGACGGCAGCAATGCGCCCACCGAGAGCAACACTCGACAATTCTATTTTTTGCATGCGATCACTACTGATCAACGGATAGATTAGAATGGCTGCACACCTGTCGTAGCGGAAAACACATCATTAAATTGACCAAAGGGTACTGCTTTGGATGACATGAGACAGCGCTTTTAGGTTGATGAATAGTTTGAGGATGATAGCCAAGGACTGCAAGGACTGTTTAATCGCTCCCTTGGTTGGGTGAAACTAGTTCTTCAAGGTATGCAATCCAAATAAATAGAGATAACGTGAGAAAACCCAGATCTAGAAGCAGAGGTTCTTTGATCGCTTCCGCTTTCAGCAATTCCTCCTCCGTACCGACGACCGCAGTCCAAACACTGCTCCAAAGGGAATACAATAGTCTTCATTTGGAATTCCCATCGAGTTATACTATATCCTGACTCCTCACAAAGATCATAAAGAACAGTCATATGTCTTGTTCATTACTCAAAAAGCAACAAAGATAATTTCGACCGGTCAACCGTCTACTATGGAAATAGGCCAAAAATAATTGACATCTACACATGCGAGTGGCAAGATGCGATCATGACTATACGGAATCCCGCTCCAACAGCGGAAGCCGACTACTTCCTTTCAAGTAGGACGTTTACCATACGCCTCGAGGTCCTGATATCCCACCTTCAACTGGTCAACACTGAGGACATGTACATACATCTCATCTGAGAGAAACCCCCGATTGATTGTACTTATCCTTCCCCTGAACCCTTTGGCATAAATATTAAAGCCACGATTAAGCTAGGTACCAGAGAAGTGAACCTTCTTGCGGTGTTTTTTCAACATCCGCACAATGTTATTTATGGGTACACAGCCTAACGCATTATGGTCGAGGTCCACGAGGCGAGATTTCTTCTCAACATCTAGAACCTATGCATTTCTGCCCGGCCATGTGTTAGTGGGTGGTGCACAGTTCACCCTCTACATGCACTGAAAGTCTTAAGCTATCAACTTCTAGAAGAATCTCCACTCGTTCACAATCACAAATGCCGGTAGTTTGGTTCAGAGCCATTAGCAACCTCGAAATTATATACTTTACCGAATCTTCTAGGTCAAGTCAGTGAGTTCCTTCTGCTGGCACTGATAGCATGACGACAGTGCATTCCTGAATCTTGACTGATACATGATTAGATCAAGGCACAGTTATGCCTCCGCGGTAAAATATTATCACAACGACCACAAAAATTTAACTGTTCACTCGAAGTTCTATTTATATGATTGTTCCATACCGAGCAGGATGACGAACGAAATGCTCTCAATGATCTATCGATGGAGCTAAAACCTAGACAAAATCCGAATGGTGATAATTCCACGCATTAAAAGCCCCTGACTAAGATACGGTATAATCGGTCAACAGGATCCCATTCCAGAATGTACTTTGAATCTCAACTTCTATTGCCAATCAGAAATACTGATCGCAGGGCAACGAAACATGTCATCACAAAGCTTCCAAAACCCATGTCAGTTTTGATGGAATAGCAAGGACTTCTTCGAGATAGATATGCTAATACTGCTGCGAAAGGACGACTTCCAACCCCTCGCCCTGGAGCTTTTTCAGCCGCCTCATATCCCCCATGTGGTTCGTTGGCAACTCCACGTCTAGGAGGTTCAGTCGTGCAACTTGATTGTTACAGCTCTTCCAGCGCGATTCAACCATGTTAGCGATCACACCATCTGGAGAGATGAAGCAATTTCCATGTATCGTCAACTGCTGGAGGCTCGGCAAGAAGCAAGAGTGAGGATATTCTCTGCCATCTGTGTGTGAGAAACTGTGAGAGGCGGGAACGGCCAAAAGATCCAAAGCTGCTTGGGTGACGAATGGATCTAAAGTCCAGCCCTTCGTGTCTTTGATCACGAGTTCAGCGAGTGCTTGCAAACCTGGATGCTGGACACAGGACTCAAACTCCTGACTAATCATTCCAGTGTCATGAATTTCAAGCCGTTGGATACGACAGCCTGATCGGGTAAGGAATGCGTCGAACTGCTCCTGAGCCCAGCGGTACTGCTCGAGGGGCCCCCTAATAGAGACCGTAAGATCAATCAACTGGGGCAGAGTGAGTTGGTCGAGAAACCGAGCTAAGGATTCAAACCCAAGGTTTATTGAGAGTGTGTGCAGCTTCGGAAGCTGTAGAGGATCATACAACGGGAAACCCTGTGTGATATCAATCTTCATCGAACAGCTCTCAAGGTTCGGGCACATATTGAAAATCCGGAGTGCCGTTTCGACAGCAGGAACGTAATCGAGGGAGAGATCCGTAAGCTGCCTCCAGGGAAGTTGGGCGATACTATGTCCTGAAAGGTAGAGTCGGGGAACTCGTGACACATGAAGGTTGCGAAGCAGGGGAACGTGACTGAACACTCTGAACAAACCCTCCTCATCTTCCTCTGATAGATTGTCTAGGACGGAGAGCCAGAAATCTCTCAACAGTGGAAGGTCTTTCGTGCCAGCTAATCCCAACCGAGTGGCAAGAGGGCCAAAAAGTTCGAAATGAACCTTACCCCATTGAGAACTACGCTGTTCGAAGACATCGAGGATGCGACCAGCAGCGATACAGTTCGCGAATGATTCGTTTTGTTGGCGAAGGGCTAAATTCAGAGGAAGTGCGCCAGATCGTGATAACCATAGCGCAACTAAATCTGGAGCAGGAACAGCAGCTCCTAATCGGATAAGAACCGACAGAGAAGTCCATAGACGGGGCGAAGAAAAAACTATATTCCGCCATTGCCTGCAGACATGGCATAAGAGCAAAGGTGCGTATTGGGGGCTGTTGAATGTCTCTCTTCGCATGAAGACGGTGCCCTGAGCCGCGTTTGAGGGCGTGGGCAAGCACCAGAAGAAAACTTGCTCCCATATTTCGATTGGAAGGTCGTTGAGAAAGACAGCAAGGTCCATACGAAAGGATTGGGAAGATGAGTGATACACATCCGACCAACAAGTTTCTTGTGCCAGCATTGCATGAAACAGTGAACAGTTTCACTTTTTATTTTTCCGGTACGTAACAAAAATAGTTGAGACGAATCCTGTCCATTGCCGGTCAATTACAAAACTATGGGTGCAGGCCAGGTCATGGCCGGGGATCACAAAGAAAAGTGGGTGGGCACGAGTGTGCAGCATGTGTGATATGCTAGCTGGAGCAAGGAGACGACAATGCTCAAGGTAGTCGGTTCCGACGACCGATTATCAGATGCCTCAGACAATCACGTGCGACCAATGACGGTTCGCTCGACGCCCCACGGATCCTTCCATATTTTGGTATGACGGACACGCCCGGTGGATCGGATCAGTTCTTCAACCACCCGGGCTTGACCCCGTCCAACCTCCAGTGCTACGATGCCATCGGCGCTGACCACACCCTCGCGACCTACAAAATCGGCAATCGCCTCGTAAAACTCAAAGCCAGATGAGCCGCCGAAAAGTGCCCTGGGATCTTCATATTCTGATACGGAACGGGGTAACTCGACCAACTCTTTCCACGCTATATATGGCGGATTCGATGTCACAATATTGAAAGGAGGCTTACTCTCCATCACCGTTTCAGGGAATGTTGGCGCCAAAAAATTTGCAAGTGTCGCACTAAAAGTATTTTTACGTTTCATATTATGGCCACTCTCAGATGGGGGCGGAATATCAGCGAGAAGCGCATTGTCGTTAGCCAGGCGTATTGCATGAGGTGATATATCGATGCCTTGTGCATGAATGCTCCCTTGAGGCCAGAGATGGCAGAGTAGGAGAGGGATACACCCTGAGCCTGTGCCAATGTCCAGAAGAGAGAGGGGTACTTGAGCACTTGCCTGGATTGTCTCTGAGAGTCTGATGACCCAGTGTTCAGTCTCTGGGCGAGGGATGAGAACCGGACGACGGACAAGGAGATCAAGCGGGCCAAAGGGCTGAGTACCTGGGGAACAGATATAAGGAAAAGCGGATAATATGGAATGAAAGCGAATACCCAGGATATACTGGAGAGGCTCGCCGAGACAACGGCGGTTAACCATGTCTGGAAGAGAAAATTCAGATGGTGCAGATGCAACTGCTTCATTCATCCATCGCCACTCGTTGTAAGCCTGTCGTTTTCCCAAGTTTGCAACAAGTCTGGCCAACAGCAGGCGCATGCAATGATTAGTAGTGAGGTGACCCGGAGGCGTGACAGAGTCCGGCCGAAAAGTGATCGTGTGACAAACGTATCCAAATCTGGATATCGTCGGGCGAAAAGATTGGCGGGGAAAAGAATAAAAATGATCAGCTGCCGTCGCATTAGGTCTGTTCCTGTTGCTCGCCTCGCCTAAACCCTCACCCCCTGCAGTCCTGGTTCTTTCCCATAGGCTCTGTCCCTCCATGTCCACTGTTTACGCTGTTGCGCCCCGCCCTGCAACCCCCGCCCCTCTCTCCGCCTCCTCCTCTTCCTCCTCATCCAGTCCCCATGCCTATGTCAATCCTGCCCAGGTGCAAAATGCTCAAGCTGGGCCTTCATCCCAGTGCACGCCTATCAAGCTGAAAACAGAACCTGCTACCCCTGCAAAGCGCAAGCGCACTGATAGGCCAGAGGATTCAGCAACCGAGGAGAGCCAACGGCTCAGAAAGACTCGAGACGGCCCAAAGAAAAAGAAAGCAAACCGTGCGTGCTTTCATTGCCAGAAAGCGCATCTTACTTGTGATGACTGTACTTTTTTTGTCATAAACAATAGATACGTCGCTGACTTCCTGTCTTAGCTCGCCCCTGTCAGCGTTGTATTAAACGTGGCATTGGAAATAATTGCACAGAGGGACACCGTAAAAAAGCTAAATACCTTCTAGATGATGATGAGCTGGGTATGAGTCCACTTTCGTTGCATCTGGTTGGAAGTATCTTCCTAATCACGTGTATCCGCAGAGGCTCTCAAACGAAGTAAATCCTCTGCAGGAGCTTCAAATATTAAATCTTTCAAGGTTGAACCACCTGTATCGACTGCTCTTCCAGGTTCAGTTCTTGTCATGTCTCGTTAGCGATCTTATCTAATGCCATCACAACCGCCTCCACAGAGCACTTTGCACAGGCAGACTCGTTAATGGGAGCCCCATTTGACCCAGATTTCTCCTTCGGATCAGAGGCAGCTAATCTAGAATACTCTATCCTTTCGTCAATTCTGGGGAACGCAAGCTCCTCAGAAACCTCGATGTCGCCGCCTCCACCCCCACCAGCCTCTTTTACTTCTTGGTCTTCTGCCTCGAACTCCCTCGATTTTTCAACCTCTCCTCGTGCCATCAATGTTTCGTTTACTTCAAGGTTCGCCTGGTGTTGTATCGTACCTTGGGACTATTGATGACCATTATTCATAACAGTAATCAAAGCAATTTTCTCACATATCCATATACACAGCCACAAGCCCAACTTCCTGAGGAAATATCGGACTTGTCATATCCTATACATCCCCTGCAACCGCGATTCCCTCTGGATTCACGGCCCAGGTCACCGATACCTAGCACATTCGATACGACCAAAGGGACTTCAACTGGTTTGTTATCCCCTCCCAGTTCCAATGCTTCTCCCGGTTCAACGACGTCAGATCCTTCCGGGATTGTGGATCTCGTCTACCCCCAATCCCATGGCTCAAAGTTGCAGAGTATCAGTGATCGGGTAGCAGCACCTTATGACTACACTGAAGGATACCACTTCCTGATGAAACATTTGCCTACTCGGTGCGTGGTTCCATATCATGTTTCTGCAGAGCCTGACATTACTTCCGGGCATTACATTTCTATCATCCTTTCAGTTTCGAGAAGAATGATATCCTACGGATTGTACGGGCGTTGGCAATCTTTCGCCCATCATTGATTGCACTCCAAATGCCGTTGTCCCTCGACGATGAGATTTTTGTAGAGAAGTGTTTCCAGCGATCTTTGTTGGTGAGATATTTCTGTGATTGCTGGTGCAATCTGAAATTAATACTGCGCTGGCTCCAAGGAAATGGAAAAGTTGATGTCTTTCAGTGGCACCCCCACGGTGATATGGCGGAGAACAGGGGAAATTTGTCTTGTTGCACCGGAATTCTGTATGCTTACAGAGTGGCCTATGGAAGATTTAGTCGGGAGGAAGAAGTTTATCTATGAGGTATGTAAACCTCTATTCTAGTTGACGAGCTTGACCTGTATCTAATATTCTTTAGCTTTTTGAAAATCAATCTGTTGTCGAGTATTGGGAAAACTTTGCCTCTCATGCTTTCGAAAACGCCACACGTTCGGTCTATTCTCATTGCGTGCTTCTGAAGCCTTCAGGAGCCCCAATACCTACTACTTTTTGCTTCTCGATACGGCGGGACTTGTTTGATCTTCCCAGCATGGTCATTGGTGCGCATTACTCTGTCCCAAGTTTTGAGATCCTCATATCTCCCCTAGGTCAATGGCTACCGCTTCTATGAACATCCAGGAAAAAATAAAGACAACTTCGATGTGTCATTTTTTTTAGCATCTACATGTTCTGGTATTTCTATTTGGCATTTTCTCACTTATCTTGTTCTGGCGCAACAAGTACTGTGTCAGGCTCATTCTCTCTTTACGACCCTGTCAGCCTATCCATATTATTTTCCCTAAAGGCTTTTTACACGACAACATTCTATTTGGGTTCTGATTCTCTGTATTCCTCTTTCGCTTCGCCTCGCCGCCACGTGTTTGTCTCATTATTTCCCCAGATTCCTTGTCTTGGTTTATCGGTAATCGTCTTTTTTTCGATTCTCTAATTGTGTCAGTTGTATCGATGATCTACGTTCTTTACTTGTCATCCGTCGGTTTCTCGCGATGAATATGAAATGACTGTCAAGAATAGGCAATTACAAATATCTTGTATTCTTAGATTCTTGCGGCGAGCACGTCCGTGTACAGCAATGTACATTGTACCCTTAAATGCTGCTGGAGGATCTGTCTGATGCCAGTGGAGTGTTCACCTTGATATCAGCTGCACACAGGCAACCAGTAGAATATCCTAATCACATGGCCCACGTTTTTTCATATCCGATTCGGAGAAGCCAGATTATTATCAAGTCGGTGCGTCCCATTAATAAAATACCTTCTTCATCTTACCTAGTCAATGGGAAGACACCCGGACCTAAGACTAAACTCAAGCTGCTCTCACCATCAGAAGTCTCGGCAAACGTGCCACGAGTTTCGTCTCACTTGTATTTACCATCATAAAATGAAACACAACTTGGTGTACTGCTCAATATACGAACAGAAGGCGCTTGAGGATATTGTATCCCTCGGGCGTTGCTTGCCGACTCACATAAGTATATTGACAAGGGTTGCAATCTACCTGTACACGTCAAAATACTCGTGGTCGCCTTCAATTACCGCGGTGTAATCACGATGACGAATGTTCATACAGTGTTCGCGTGCCCAATATATTGTCATTATTTCCCGTTAGGGAATCTTGAGATGCATTTCGGCCGGGGGGGAGAGGAGGTGGATTTAGGGCTTAATCGTTTCCAGCCATGCGCTTGGAACCACACCGAGGGTGAGACACCGTTTTTACCTACTATCTGTGGTGCTCACGAAAACTCAACAACCCTTGCTACTTCTATCATTAGTCATTACAATGGACTTCATTCCACAATCTCTATATAGCTTTGATCCGTCTACCTAATAAAGGCAGGAAAAATTATGTAGGAGACCATATATGGCACCTCGGCAAAAATCTTTCTGAGAGAAATTCCTGAAAGGGATGCCGGACATGGGGGTCTTCATGATCTGGGAAGGAATAACGGATTAACCGGCTTGATTACAAAATTGTTCTACCACGGGCCATACATCATACAGGGTGAGACACATTTCAAGACACACGCGTGTTGCAGAGATAGATGTTTGTCCCCGGCCGAAATTTCTCAGAATTCCTACGGGAGATCATGCGCCATATATTTGACTCAGAATAAGACCTGCGGAGCGGTCCTCACGCTGTCCGACCAGAGACTCAATGAGTTATCTTATTCGACAATTGCTAATCACCTACCAGTCCATGTTCATTGTATACAACAGAGATAATGAGAGAAAAAAAATCAACTAATTGAAAACTGCCAACCTAAACAGTCTCTCCGTCAATAGCAGCATAATCACTCTCGACACCAGGCTCCATCAAACACGCATGGCCAAGGATCAGCACAGCTGAAGCACCAATTATCCAAAAGATGGTACTAATAGGCGACGCATACCACAGGAGTGGAATGCCGATGACAAAAAGACCTGTATAGAGATGTTTTTGGGTAATGGTATGTTCGCCAAACTGAGTAGCGTCAGGGGCTAAGTCCAAGTAGAAAAAGAAAGTCGTTCAGCATGATGTCACGGTTGCCGAGTCAAAAAATAGATCATAGATCAAGACGACAACAAAGGCAATTTCTGATGACACGTATCAAAAGGAATAGTACACACCAAACTTGTTAATCAAAGCAAATCCTCCTACGAGGAAAGCCATGGCGATAAGGAGAAGGTAGTTTGTAAGGCTAAGCATATAATACACATTAGTTCACAAAAGTAGCTCAACCACGTGAAAGCAATGGCACGTACATGGCGTACACAGCAAGGAGTAACATGATGAATCCATAGTTTCCTATTATCGCAACGCATGCCCCATGTCAGCCCATTGCCCAGATACGCCTCTTCACTGCTGCGCAATGAATGAAAAATTTTTCTAACCTGAGAAGTAACGGGTATTGTAGGATATCCGCTGATCGAAACGAGACGTCAGCATCTCCCTCCCTCTCTCTCTCTCGATAAAGTGAAATCTCACCGAGACCGCGGTATTCATATCTGCGGGTTTCGAAACACGGTTCACGTCAAAGAATTCACCAGGCCGCCGCAGCCCAGAGAGCCTAGTCTCCTACAGGCAAAAGTCGGCACGCAGGTCATTCAGTAGGTAGTCGTTGGTGATAGCACAACATGCAACTCACTCGGATTGATTTAATCCTTTCCAAGGCACTAAGTGCAAAGTTCATGTTGTCTGTAAGTTTTAAAAGGTGGTAGCGGTACGAAAAGAACGAGCGTATTGACAAGTTGCGGACTTACTTGACTTGGTCAGGCGGCGCAGTTTATTTGGTCCGTTGTTTATACCTTGCTTTCACCACCCGTCGCAGCTCATTACCGCAGCAGTACACATGATCCGTAGGAATCCAACGCTCATTCCCTTGAGTGACCTTGAGATACAGGACGTCAGGGACATGTACAACAAGCAAAAGATGGAGCGTGAAAAGCAGGAAGAGCTTTTGCGCAAAGTCAAAATGGTCTCTCAGAATCCTGAACTTTTAAAGGAGGACCCGCAGATGCTCGATAATCTTACCAAGGGCATGGCCGTGACTCTCAAGGACAAAAAGCAGGAAGACAAGGCCAAACGACTAGGTCTTGATGAGAGTAAGCTCCCAATTTTCCACTACGAAAGTATGATCTAAAGCAGCTTCAATTTTACGGAAAGCAGAGACTAAGAAATAGGTTGAATCGCTTTTCGTACGCTTAGATATCTACAACCCATGTCTACATGGTTGAGCATCCAAACACTTTTGATATCATCATCAGCCCCCTTCGTCAAACTGCACTCGAAACTCTGCCAAATCCATCCAATAATTCAGTTCTGCCACGTCCAAGTCTTCAAAAAATCACAAGGGACTCACGTTCGAGGTCTCTTACATCACAAAGCGAAGCCAAATCAGCACGTTGCATGTGCAAACATGCCGTCTTCAAACTGTTCCACAATGCCATCGAAGTCATGGCTGTCTCTTTGACACTGTCATTATCCTGCAGCACCAATGCATCCAAAATGTATTGAGCAGCTTCCTCATACCGCTGTCAAAAATATCAGAATCATCCAGGGTGTTTGTAAGAGAAATCTTACCCGGAGATTGATGCAGGAGATACCGAGATTAAATCTACATTTGCTCAACTATTAGGTGAAAAAACATAATACAAAGACCGGACGTACCGAGCACGGATATATCCAGGATTCAGTTCAAGAGCCTTATAATAGTATTGTAGTGCCTCCTCTGGGTGCCCACTATTTGCCACCGTTGCTCCAACCCGGTTATACAACAGCCAGTCCTACGAGGATGAACATCAAGACAAGACAATACACGAACAAATTTCACCTCAGGTCGAATTGCCAATGCCGTTCTAAAGCAATCCTGCGCTTTCTGGTAATCCTTTGGCCATGTTGTCAGTCGAATCATTTATCGAGATAACGAAAATTAGAATCACCTCTTTAGTATTTAGTAGTATCGCTAATGCTATTTGAGTGTCCGCATCAATCTCTCCACTGCTATCACTCCTCACCATGACCATCAACTGGTCTATCAACTTCGTACATTTTTCATTCACCGGGAGGTGAGCAGTATCAGTAGCATCGTAGGGAACATTCACATATCGTTC